>Ga0268279_1000398_pt1 | contig 27792 bp, 33 predicted proteins | sample saktaG_6_FD_190142 | JGI IMG/M metagenome (GOLD analysis project Ga0268279, IMG submission 190142) | Saline water microbial communities from Sakinaw Lake, British Columbia, Canada - sak_2010_1_5_80m | ecosystem: Environmental > Aquatic > Non-marine Saline and Alkaline > Saline ...
CGTGGGCCGCCTTCTTGGCTGCCTCGTCGCTGATGACGACATGGACCACGTTCTTCCATAACTCGAAGTCGACGGCTGTATAGCTCTCCGCCGCTATCTCTGCCTCTACCAGAGCCGGGACCTTCTCCTGACCTGTGAGGGCCGTGGCGACGTCTATACGGGCGGTGAGGCTGTCCATCCTGATGGGCCTGCAGATGCCTCTGAGCTTGTACTGGGGTCGCGCTCGGCCCAGTATCTCGTCCAGAATGGTTATGGCCTCTATGCTTGAGATGTCCATGGGTGTGATTGCCTGGGCCTCGTAGATGCTGGGTGACGGCTGCTTGTAGTACTCGCTGGTGACGGATGATCTCCAGATCCTCATCACTTCACCCCCAGCCATATCTTGGCCGTGGTGTCTGCGTCCTCCGCGTCCTCGACCAGCGTGCCGACGATGCCTATGTTGGTGTCGAGGGCCGTCTGCACGTCAGCCTCGGCGTAGCTGGCGGGTGCGTCGCCCTTCACGAATAGGGTTACCTCGCCTGCGGTGGCGCTGATCATGACTGCCTGACCCTTCTTGCCTCCGCCGCTGGCGGAGACCTTCTGGGCCTCGACGCAGCCCATCTGAACGCAGGTTATCTTGTGGGTGGTTTCCTCGCTGTAGACGTGTGCTTGGAGGGCCATCATGAAGGGGCCTACGGCGGTGTTGGGTGCAGCTAGGATGCCGTTGCCGTCGTTGTAGACGATCTCGCCTTTCTCTATGTCCTCGCTGGCTTTGACGGTGTACTCCTCTATGACGAGGAGCTGCTCCTTGAGGATGCTTCCCGCCGTCATCACTCAATCCTCCTTCCGAAGAGGCGCTGCCTCGTGTTCTCGATGATGGTCTTAAGCTCGCTGCTGGGCCCCGTGTACTTGGCCTTCGGCGTTGCCTCTCTCGCCTTCTGCTTGGCCGAGACTTTGAGAGAGTCCTGTTTGAGCTCGTGGAGGCCCTCCTCCGTCTTGGCTGTGAGGCGTTCGCGTTCCTGCTCTACGTCCTCGACGAGGCCGGCTTCGATGCGTGCCTCAAGGGTCTCCTCGACGAGTTCGGCGTGCTCTCTCGCCTGTATCTCTGTGAGTTGGTTCTCGACGTTCTCCCTTGCCTTTCTCTCGTCCTTGAGTTGCTGCTCTAGTTCTGTGACTCGTTGCTGTAGCTCGTTTTCCAATTGGTTTTTCCTCTCTTTTTCCTCGGGATTCGAGCCCGTTTGGGCTCCCGGTCCCTGGGCCGGGTCCTGTTTGGACTGTGATTCATGATACTCGGGAGGCTCCTTGTCGAAGACCCCGTACTCCTTCACAAGGTGGTTGTATACTGGCCTCCGGTCGCCACGGGGGAGGTCAACGCCGTCCCTAGCCCCGAGAATTGCCTGCATGGCGGCCACGACCCCGCTCCACACGACGTGCAGCCTCCCGTCTACGACGTCGTGGTGTAGCAGCTTGTAGCCGTCGAAGTTCTCGGAGTCTTCTCTGTCGTACCAAGCGAAGGCCGTGCGGTACTTGGCCCAGTCGACGTTCTCCTTATCTGGTCCCCCTGCCCAGCTTCTGACCCCTGCCTCCGCTGCGTCCACATCCCAAGATCTATCCACTGGGGCCGTTGGAGCCTCTTCCCAAGAGACTGCCGAGGCTTGATGGCTCTGAGTCTCATAGAACCGCGCCAATAGCTCCAAGGGCACCTGGGTTTCGGCAGCTGCTACGTTGATGAACCCTGCTTGGGGGACCGCGGGGATGTCGATGAAGTCCGCTCGTTCGAAGACGAAGCTCTCGATTAGCAGGTATGCCTCGCCGTCTGCTATGCAGTCGTGGTTGAACGGGTCCTCTTCGTGGGTTAGGTCCTGTAGACACTTGCTGCAGGTCTCCCTGTAGCTGTGGATGACAACCGAGATGGGTCCCCACTCGCCCGAGACCAGATGTTCCCAAACCTTCTGGTCGGTTATCTCAGCGGTCCCCATGGCGTAGCCGTCTGGCTTCTCGGATCTGACGAACCTCCCGACGCCAATGGGGTCAGGGTAGTGGGCGTCTATCCTGTAGTCGGGGCCGCACCCTATGGGTTTCCTCAGTATGGTGGGCAGCGCCTCCTCGAGGGCCTTGTCGCTCACTCCCCACCCGTTCAGGTTGACCGTGGTGTTCATGATGTAGAAGGTTGCTAGGTTCTCCTCTTCCCCTGTCTCTATGCTGTGAACCGCCGCAAAGAACCGGTGTTTTTTCATTTGCCCTTTTCCTCCAACTCGCCGGGGTCCCAGCCCATGAGCGCCCAAACCTTCTCCGAGTCGCCTCCTATCGGGCCCGTGCCGTGGCTTCCCCATAGCTTGGACACCGCGTCTGCCAGCTGGTAGATGTCGTAGACTCTGACCGGGTTCCACTGATGCTTGACCCTGACCTCGTCTCCGCCTGTGATGAGCTTGGTGAGCCTGTCATACCATTGGCGCTCGATCTCACGCTTCAGGTACCTCTGGATACTGTTCACGGGTCCCTCGACGTAGGCCTCCAGCTCGGCGTACGCCGTTGCCCTGTTCTCTGTGGGTCTACCGAGTAGGAACCTGGGGGTCCCGAAGCCCGCCACGATTGCCTCTTCAAGCTTCCCCAGCAGCTCGTTCAGACCCTTTATGTCTGGGGTGTTTTGAACCACCGTGGCCTCCACGCTCTCGTTGATGGCTATGCTCTTCCCTGCGCGGGCCACATCCGCCATATTCTCCACGACCTTTTCGGCTTCCTCGATGGGTAGCCCGCTGGTGTCGGCTTTCAATATCACGTAGGGTGCCCAGAGGCTCCTGGCTATCTCGGGGAAGTTCTCTCTGAGGATCTCGTGGCGCGCCATGCAGACGGATCTGAGGGGCTCTAAATCGCTGAGTCCTAAGCGGTCGGCCTCAAGCTCTAGGCTCGTGAAGTAGAGTACCTCCTCAGGACCGTAGAACCCCTTTTTCCCCCGGTATGTGTACCCTGTGAGTTCCCAGTCCTCGTCTAGGTCTGGCTTGAGCTTGTCGCTTTCCAGGCTCAGGAGCTTTGAGGGCATTCCCTCGTTATCTGTGACTATCTCGAAGCCTGCTTTTCCGTAGACGCTGCGTTTTACCTGGGCTGTGAAGAGCATCATATCCAGGTTCACCTTCTTGTTGACTTCGTCGACTCTTTCCTTCACGTAGCCGTGCTTCTCCGGGGTCTCCGCCTCGGTCACGGTGGTGAAGCCGTGAAGCGTCGCGTAGTAGGCGTTGGTGACGACGCATTTCCGCACCAGCTCGTCCTGCCTGAACCATCTGTAGTCCTGGTTAAGCCCCGCGTAGTACGTGTCATGCGATGAACTCACTGGGTAACGGTGCTTGGCCTTCGGCGCGTTCACCCCGCCGAGAAGCCTACGGATCCCCCTGATGATGCTCACGTAGGCTTCCTCCTGGCTATGCTCTTCAGGGTGACCCCGGTCTTTTCCTTGAGCCTCCTCCATGGGTCTCTGCGTACTGGTTTCACAATGGCGCGTGGTCTGCTGCTCATGGAAGATTACTCCTCCCGAACGTGTGCGATACCTGAGCCTCTTCTACCTGTCTCGTCAGAGCGTTCTCGATTTCTTCGTACTCCTTGAGAAGAGCGTTGATCTCGTCGGTTGCCTGTTTATCAACGGTCTCTATGTCTGTCTGAACCCGATCACGAAGGAGAGCCAACGCCTTCAGCGGGCAGTACCTGTAGCGTTGAGGATCCCTGCCTCTATACTGTAGACCACGTTCTTTGTAGAACTTCTTCCTCATGCTGAGACTATAATCGCCCCAGTCCGGAGGCCGCTCGACCTTAGGAAGAGTCTCAACGATTTTGATGACCGAGAGCCGTTTAATGATGTGGTAGCCTTTGGAAGACGGCATCCCAACGATGGAGGAGAGCTGCGAGACTGTGAAGCCGTCGTCTATTTTTTGGAGGGCTTGACCTGCTTTCACCAGGTTTGATTTCTTGGTGACTCTCTCTCCATGTAGCTCGAATAGGCGCTTTATTGGTAGTGACTCTCTAAGGGGTTCTGTTTTTGGTGATGACCCAATCGTCGGCGTACCTATGATGTCATCCCCCCTGATTGGAGTGTTTCGGCGCCACAGTTGACGCAGAGCTTTGTCGTGTGTCTATTCGGGTTCGCGATGGAGTGGCCGCATGATTTACATTTTACCTGTTTTTGGTTGCTTGGGTTGGGGTATAGCTTGTTGAGCATGTGTTCTATCTGTTTAGGCATGCTTCGGTACTCGTTTTGGGCTGTCTCGTGTAATCTATGGTGTACTTGGACGGGTATTGTCACTGTTGAGTAGCCCTCCCTCGGCATTGTTCTATGATGTACGGTACATTCAATATTTATTAATGATATGGTACCGTAAATCGGGGTAAATATTCTAAAAAAGGTGTAGGAGAACAAAGAAGACGTACCTTCAGGTACTGGATGATCTTAGTGCAGTAGACATAAAATACTTAAACTATTTGTACGGTACCATACATGACATGCCTCGAAAGGGATTCAGATCCATCACGGTACGCGAAGAAATCTACGAAGAACTGATGCAGCAATACACAGAGAACAGAGAAGAGCTTCTCAAGCAGGGGATAACGAGCTTCTCCGGCTACGTGACGCGTTTTCTCTACGATGCCTTAGAACGAGCTGCTCAACAAACTCATTGACCGTTAACCCCTTTTTCTCGGCCTCCTGCTCTAGCCTCCGGTACACTTCCTCTCGCACCCACACCCGGGGCAAACTTGGCCACCATTCAAAAATAGTTTTAATCCCATTTAAAGGAAGCGTATGTTCCAATACCTAAGAGAAACATGAAAATGCATTATGGGTTTTGACTTATTTTATAAAGCAATATAACCTTTAAAGCTCCTTAAACATAAAAACGTGGGGATGAGTTTGTCTGACTAATAACCCTCAGGCATGGTTCACCTATCCCCACTTCCTCAGAGGTCTGAAGTGGGCGGAAGTGTTATACATCAAATTAACTAAAATTCTGTTATGTCTCTTCAGCTCGACACAGGCAAAGAGAACTTAGACATGTTCTTCAAGGACTATCAGGTAGAGGCGCTGAACTACCTCTGGCGAATACAGCCTGAGGGCGCCAACAGCAGAGCCGTCTGGACCAACGTCAACGAGAGCCTCCAGGATAGCATCAGCAGAGCCAGCATCATCAACTACCTCAACGCCATGGTAGACGAAGGCCTACTCACCTACACGGATACCACAGGCAAGGGAGGCCACCACCGAATATACCACATGAAGTACGGCGAGGCAGAGTTCAAACAACACATCGCGGGTCTAGTAATCTCGAAGCTGCTCAAAGAATATCCACAGGAAACGAGGAAAATAATCCAACGAATATAAGAACGAGGGCAACGACTTCATCCCTACCTCTGATGGGGGCAGCTACCGTAATGCTAGCAGTACCTCTCCCCGTGCCTCTCGACGAGACTCAACAAGGCGCCCATGGTGTCCGCGTTCGCCGTCACATACTTCCGCCTGCCCCGCGTCTCAGAGAAGACGAGGCTGCACCGCTCAAGCAGCTTCAAGTTGTGGCTCACCATGCTCTGCTCCTGACCGAGCGCCGCGGCGAGCTCAGAGACGCTCATCTCTCTGCCCATCAGGTTCTCCATGCTGGCGAGCCTCGTCGGGTTAGCCAGAGCAGAGAAGAAGCCGAGGCATGTCTCATTCAGGCCTCTATTCAATAGACTCTTTCTCCTTGAAACGTTGCTCGCATAACATGCACCCTTTGGGGATGAAGCCGAAGAGCCGCTCCCCTTCGCGAACCACCGAGCACCCAAAGGGTGCAGGGTTCTTGTGTAGCTTCCCGTTCTTCATGAAATAATTCATAGTTACTTTCACACACACCTATCGACATCAAGCCAAGAAAAAGGCGGATCACAATATAATAATTCTTACACACAATGGGGAAGGTGCTGTTCAGCTACCCCGAGGGCACCAACGACGACGGGTTCTGGGCGCTGGCCTTAGCGGTATACGCAACGGAGACGGAGCAGCCAGAGTCAAGACCTTTTGCAAAAATTATTTGATAATATTATTCAATTTGTAATAAATTTATAATATTTCTAAAAAATTATCGTCATATTCTTGGTAGGATAGAGAATGAAATATTTTTCCTGTCTCGAAGGAGAATCCCTGAGGGCTGGAAACGCTCAACAAGAGGTCTCAAGGTTCGTCTCAACTCCCTTATTAAATATTACGCAGGTCTAGGTTTTTATTATTCATGTGGTTTCATATGATGATTAGCAGGTGTTAGCATGTCTAGTAGTGTTGTCCGTTTCAGCGTATCGGTTGACCCTGAGCTCCTCGAAGAGTTCGATGATACGATAAGTGAGATCGGTTTCAACCGGTCTACGGCGGTCCAAGTGGCGATAAGGGAGTTCCTCACGGACCATAAATGGTCTGCCACCGAGGAAGGAAACGTGGCAGGAGCCATAACCATGATGTATGATCACCACGTCAGGGGCCTGATTGGGGCCCTGACCCTTATCCAGCACGACTACATAGACGTAGTTTCCTCCACAACCCACGTCCACCTGGACCACGACAACTGCCTAGAGATACTGGCGGTCAAAGGAGACATAAAAAGAATAAAGGAGCTGACCAGAAGCCTCAGGACCACCCGAGGCGTGAAGCAGCTCAAGTTCTCGATACTAAACCTGTGACAGGGGTGCATAGGCTTGGGAGCCGGCCAAGCCGGGCCCCGAGGACACCTCGAACAGGTCCACCTCGTCCGCGGCTACTAGCTCATCCATGAGGCCCCTAACCTCCGCCTCTCCCCGCCCCAGGGTCTCCTTGACCTTGTCCAGAACCTCGTCTCTAACCCGCAGCCTGACCCATCTGCCCTGTGATGTGAACTCGGCCTCGACCCCAAGGCGCTCAATTACTTCCATGTTGTGTTTTCCCATGGTACAGCCGGTGGCGGTCTGTATGCCATCTAATACGCAGCTATCTGGGGGAGCCCACTTGAGGTAAGCCTTACATTCCAGATCGAACCAGCCGCGGCTGTCAAGCATCTTTAGGGCTGTGAGCCCAACCCGCAGCCCTATCACCATGAAGGGCCCACCGTGCCCATGGAACTCGATGGCCTTTTCCTCAAGGGCCTTCGAGTACATCCGATCCTTTGAGGTCTCTACACGCATCACGTCATCTCGACCCCAACGATCCCTCGTGACTCGAGTCCACGGATAAAAGTGACTCCTAGGATTCCTCCGATGAGGCCGCCAGCCGCGTGGAGTCCGGCGAAGAAGGTGACGCCCCCGAAAGATGTGGCGAGGAACGTGGGGTTCATGAAGAGGGTGCCTATGATGAAGCCGGCGACTGCTGACGAAGCCGTTGACGTTGCGATCGCAAGTATTCCACCCTTGACGCTGTTGGCTAGGATTCTTGAGTATCCGATGAGGTAGGCTGTGATGTCGAAGACGAAGCAGGCGGCCGTGAAGCCTAGGAAGTGGAAGGCGCTTGGTCTCAGGACGAAGTTTAGGGCGGTGGCGACCAAGCCCATGAGGGAGGGTGCCCCGAGGCTTTTTGTCCACCATAGTGTTAGTATGAGGAGGGATGTAGCGAGCATGTCGCAGAGGATTGGGAGGTGTGTGATGTTCCAGAAGATGGGTGATATGAGCCAGTTGATTACTGCCCAGAGGGCTGCTGAGAGGGATACTGCCGCGAGTTTCTTGGTTCTTGAACTACTAGACATAAAAAACAACCACACAAATAATACTATTTTTCATAATAGTATTACTCAACTATATAAGGTTTCTCAACTTGCATTCAAACTTCTTCATAAGTATGCTGAAGCAGTGCTAAACGGTCACCCTCAGAAAAAAAAACTATTCATATATTGGACTGATTTCTTGCTTCTCTTTTTCCTGACAGTATCTCTTGAACATCTCTTCCCATCCAGTTGAGCGTGGACCTTGGTCCGTATTAGCCGTGAAATCCACAAACCTGGAGATTTGATTAACCGTCATAGGATCTAAGTGATGTTCAAGAATATGGGCATCCTTGATCGTGATGTGCGTCGGCACCAGGAGGATTTCGAGGAATTTCCTGAAGGTCTCATGTCTCAAGCTCGTTACTTCGGCGATATCACGACCCACAGGGGTGAGAGAAACGCCACCATATTTCTTGTAGACGACTAGCTTCTTCGCATTCAATTTTCGCATCATCTGAACCGCTGAAGCAGGGCTGACGCCCAGAGTATTCGATATATCCCTTATTTTAGCGGATCCCTTCTTCTCGATTAGTTCCAGTATTCCTCTCAGGTAGTCCTCTTGACGGTCAGATAGATCAAGTAACATTATATTAAATCTCAAGAAAATGCTCGGGAGAGCAGCTTTTCACCTCTCTCGGTGATGAGATAGGCGTTTCCAGTCATATTACGCGATATGCACCCCCCACTCATAGGGCATCCTATGCAACCTTTTATTTGACCCATGTTTTTCTCTTCGATTTCAAGATATCCCTTGGACGAGAGCATGGAGAGAATGCTCTCCATCGTTGACTCCTGAACGCCCACCCTGTCAGCTATCTCCCTCTTACTCAGCAGGGAGCCGTCTTGCATCGCTCTCAGGACGTCCATTATCATGGTCTACTACTCTCTCCACTCCTTCCTCAGGGCGACGAGCACAGCCGGTATCGCCAGCACCCAGAGTATCAACCCGGGTCTGAAGTCGTCCAACACGGTCCACCCCAGCCAGTCCTCAAAGCCCAACACCAGCCCCAACCCATTTGAAACGATGTTAGCTACGTATAGGGCGAGAAGCACCGTGGACATGAGGGCGCCCACGCTTACGTAGCTGAGGCCCTCCCGGTCACCCCTTGAGACTACAAGACCACCTAGATATACCGCTCCGATCACCACAAGCACAAAGCCTGCGAATGCGTCTCCCACTACGTAGAAGGCTTCAGCTAATCCTGTTAACATGGATAGCTCCACGCCGAGACCCCTTGTTATCTCCAGCAGCCCCATTAGGACGTATGCTAGGCCTACTATGGCTGAGTATATTGCCACCATCTGTCCGCTACGTTTACTAAATCCCACTCTTTTCACTTCCTAAAACCCTAGGGCTCCTCCAATTACCAATACTAGAAGCGACACAACGTAGGCGAGTACCGTCTGGTAGACTACACCGAAAATTGTCCACTTCCAAGATCCTGTCTCGGCTTTCACTGTTGCCACCGCCGCTACACATGGTACATATATCAGTACGAAGACCATGATGGCAACTCCCTGGAGCGCTGTAAACGAGCTGGTTAAAGCTGTAGCTATCGCTGCTTCACCCTCGACAGCATATATTACTCCTAGAGCCTCAACGAAAACCTCCTTGGCCAGTAAGCCGAAGACAAGGGCTGCCCCGATTCTCCAGTCGAAGCCTAGAGGCCTAAGCACAGGCTCCACGATGTGTCCGATCATTCCCACGTATGTCTGTTCAGGGGGCGCACCTATTGGGAACGTGATCAGGAACCAGAGGAGTATGGCTGCTCCTAGAAGATATGTGCCCGCCTTCTTCAGGAAGACGACGCCTCTCTCCCACATGTGGATTATGGACCCATGGAAGGTGGGAGCCTTGTAAGTCGGGAGTTCCATGATGAAAGGCGCCGGTTCACCCTTGAGTAGGGTCCTTCTCAGAGTGAAGGCGACGATGATGGCGAGGACGATCCCCAAGATATACATGGACCAGATAATTGAGCCGGCTTGTCTGGCGCTGAAGAAGGCCCCAGCTATCAGTACATAGACAGGCAGTCTTGCTCCGCATGACATCAGGGGGTTAACCAGGATGGTTATCAGCCTGTCCTTCTCCCCCTCGATGCTTCGGCACGCCATTATTGCGGGCACGTTGCACCCAAAGCCCAGGAGCATCGGGATGAAGGCCCTGCCGTTAAGCCCCAGCTTGTACATTATCCTGTCTACGACGAAGGCAGCCCGTGCTAGGTATCCGCTGTCCTCCAGGATGGAGATGCCAAGGAAGGTGAAGAATATAGGCGGGACGAATACCAGCACAGCGCCGAGGCCTCCGAACAGGCCGTCACCTATCAGAGAGGCTACAAGCTCATTGGGTATGCCCCCACTAAGCCCCCCGAGCCATCCGAAGAACTCCTCTATAATGGTCATGTAAACGCCTGAAGTCTCGATGGAGAACTGGAATAACATCCACATGAAGGAGAGGAAGACGGGGATCCCTAGCCACTTGTCCAGGAAAACCTTGTCGAGCATGTCGCTGCTGCTCCACTTCCTCCTGCCCCTCACGAGGCTCGTCTCGAGTATCTCGCTGATGATCTCGTATCTCTTGTCCGCCAGGGCTATCTCGGGGTCTTCGCCCAATACCTCTTGTGCACTCATGCTATCGCCTCGATGATATCGTCTTCAACTGTGCTTCCCTTGATCTTCTCTAGGATGTCCTCGTCCTTCTCGAGGAGCTTGATGGCCATCCACCTCGCCGGATATTTCTCGGCTAGGTCTGTGTCCTTGTGGATGATGCGGATTATTGAGTCAACGAGCTTCTCGATCTTCACGCCGTAGGTTATCTTCGTCTCCGTAACGCCTTTCCTCTTCACGGCCTCCAGGATAGCGTCCTTAAGCCGATCCATGCCCTGCTTCTTCGTCGCCACTATTGGGACTACGGGGACACCTAATCGTTCGGATAGATTCTCGACGTCTATCTCGTAGCCCTTCTCCTCCGCGATGTCCATCATGTTCAGGGCAACCACGACGCTGGTGTTCAGCTCAAACAGCAACAAGGTTAGGTAGAGGTTCCTCTCAAGGTTGGAGGCGTCCACGATGTTCACTACTACGTCGGGCTTCTCCTCGACTATGAAGTTCCTTGCGATGAGCTCGTCCACGGCCCTGGCGGTCAGGCTGTACGTCCCCGGAAGGTCGACGACATCTATCTCGATTCCTCCGTGGGAGAACATGCCAGTTTTCTTGTCAACCGTCTTTCCAGGCCAGTTCCCCACATGCTGTCTGGCGCCTGGAACCATATTATTGAAGACCACGCTCTTGCCCACATTCGGGTTTCCTATCAAAGCCACGGTGTACGGCAATTCAGCTCTCCTCCACAACTATTCTCATGGTTACCCCTCTGCCGAGAGCTACCCTGCTGTCCTTCACCTCGACCATGACCGGCCCGGGCCTGTGATTCTTGATCATCCGCACCTTGTCTCCGACGTTGAACCCCATCTCCGCCAGCCGTCTACATAAGCCTCTGCCGCCATGGACCTCCACGACGGTCGCTTGAGCGCCCTCCGGCAGCATTATGAGGGGCATCCTCATCCTTTCGACCTCTAGATACTGCGCTTGTTGTGTTAGCAGGCTTTCATCGTTCATTCTGTGAATCCTCCATCTCTACGTAGATGTTTTCGGCTTCCCTTTTCCTTAGGCTGAGGTTGTAGTCTCTGATCTCCAGCTCCACAGGGTCGCCGAGGGGAGCCCTGCGTATCAAGACGACCCTGGTTCCTCGCACTACGCCCATGTCCATTATCCTGCGTCTCGTTGAGCTGCTTCCACCGATTTTTACCACGACTCCCGTGTCGCCGGGCTCGAGTTCGCTCAGTTTCTTCTCCATCTGCCATACCTTACTGTTTTTTAGGCTATCCTAAACTATTACGTGTTAGGTAGAGATATACCATACCCAAAATAAGATAAGAAAATGATAGGACCCCTAATAATATTAGAATAATCGCTACGCATCCTAATTTTTATTACATAATCCTATGAAAGTAGGTTCATACAGTTATATCTATCACATTGTTGGTAAACATGTTAAATCCGTATTGAGATTTAGGAGTTGATTTCAGTTTGGTCTATCAGCTTCATCAGAGAATTTCTTAAACATCTCCATCAATCTAGGGACTATACGAGGGCGCTCTTTAGCACTTGTAATGAACTCGACGAACTTCTTAAACTGGATAATAGTCTTGGGATCCAGTTGATGTTCGAGAATGTGAGCGTCCTTCTTAGCTACCTGATCGGGTACACAGATGATTCGGAGAAACTTCCTGAATATCTCGTGTCTTTTAGTAATGGCTTCAGCGTGTATCATTCCTGACTCTGTTAAGGTTATGCCCTCATATTTCCGATAATCAACATATTTCTTCTTGGAGAGTTTTTTCATCATACCGACTGTTGAAGCCGGTGTAACATTTACCTTCATTGCTATATCCTTAATCCTTGCGTACCCCTTGGTTTTAGTCAGCTCAAGAATTGCTTTTAGATAGTCTTCCTCACGGCCTGTAAGCTCACCCATAGTATCAAAATATTTAGGCACGCCTAAATTTAAAGTTGTTCTTAGAAGATCGAATAGAACAGGAAATGGTAAAATACATAATATTCGTCGAGTCGACGCCAGAGTTCCTACAACTACCAATGGAGAAGAGGCTGGGCTACGTACCGAAGTGGAGCCAGCTCGCGTCCAAGCATGGGGTGAAGGTCGTTTTCTGGGGTATGCCCATGGGCGTGAAGGAGAACGTCGTATGCGTGTTCGAGACCCAAAGCGGCAATGATGCCTTCTTCAAGTTTCAGAGAGAGTGGCTCGGACCAGGCACACCTGATGTCTGCAAGCGTATTAAGGGTACGCGGACAATACAAGTCTTCTAATTTTCATGACGCCCAACAACCATTCCATTAACTATTGATAAACTACGTTAAATTCGCGTAGGGTTGACGGGCTATGGAAACGTATTAGTAAAAGGCTTTCCATATCTTTTAATGGTCAAGATGAAGGATGGAATGAAGATACTGGTCGCCTACGACGGGTCAAGCCACGCGGATAACGCCCTCAAGGAAGCCGTCGACGTCGCCAAGAAGTTCAACGCAAGCATCGACGTTGTTCACTGCCGCTGGGATAAGCCGGAGGAGGAGAGCATGAGCCTCCTCAAAACCAAGGAGTCCCTGCTGAAGGAGTCGGGAGTCAAGTACAAGCTCAGGAGCGAGATAACCCAGAACGTTGGAGCCAGGATCCTTAAGGTCGCTAACGGTGAGGGGTTCGGCCTGATAGCCATGGGCACACGGGGCATGGGGATGGCGAAGGCTATGATACTGGGCTCGGTGTCAAGTAAAGTGACCGAGGGCTCCCCGTGCCCGGTGCTGGTAACCAAGTAGATGCAAGAGAATCGGCGAATACGGCCCAATTTTTTTTTGCGAGCGCGTATGCCTGTTGCCATAATTGTTGTAGGTACTAATAAATTCGTCAATGGATGTATCTGGTTGCCCAAGTGGGAGCGGAAGAAGGTCCAAGAAGCGTAAGGCCTGAAGTCCGCTGAACGAAGGAGACGGGCTTTAGCGGGAATCGTCGGGCTTAGGCTCGGAGAAAACCTGCGTCTCCAAGTAAGACCACTTGGGTACTTCAAGTCGTTGAACCATGATTTTTCTTAAAAAAGTTGAATGTGGCTCATTTAACAGATGTTAAAAGTCTTATGGGATTGAATATGTTGCTTACAGTTGTGCTATTTATATTAAAATAGGTGCCACATAATTTTAATGAATGCTATTAGAAGAAAATTTAAGCTCATGCCACTCCCTACGCTACACATATAAGGTAAAGGCTTGGAACAATAGATAATAGAACCTTTTTAAAAATGGGAAGAATTTCTACTTTTCGAGCCCGTTCGAGCTTTTCATATTCCGGGACTCTCGGAGAGCATATGCTTTTCCTTGAGCCGATCAGACATATACTTGAACCAGTTGTCAGCATGGAACCTCTCGCCCACGACATCCACGATGTCCAGCTCATCGGGGAACAGGACAGCGCACTTTGACGCCTTAATCTCTTTGGTGTCCATTTCAGACAACCCCGTTTAAGCGTAAAGGGTGTCTTAAGAGCATCGTGGAAGGTAGATTTAGACCCTAGGTCCATGTTAAAAACCATATTGCAGGAGGCCGCGTAGCATCTTGAGCCGCATCAACCAGAAGCATGGTCTGAACCCCAACTCCGTGCGCCTAAAATTATTATCTATAAGGTTGAGAACAGTATCTTTTAAACGAAGTCTATCATTTCAAATACCACTAGATTAAAATTTTGGGCGGATACCACCGAGGTTGCCAAGTGCAGGGACAAAAAAGCAGGGTACCACGCCTAAGTCATCAGACAATGCTTGGAGCCAAAGCTTGTCATAAACGATGCGATAGACAAGATATGCACCTAATCTCTTCTCATTTCGATACACTAAAGTTAACAGTATTGTTAATTATGGTGTATTTAACTGAGAAATTTCATAGGCGTGTATTGTTTAATTATTAAACCCATCACTTAACCTATGTGTCTCGTTTTTCAGAATCATTTATTAATCTTCCCACTAGAATACACCATAGTTAACAAAATTGTTAATTATGGTGCATTACGTTGAGAAGAATCCCTTCTGAGTTGGCGAGAAAGCAGGTTTTCACTATTGATGAGGCTGAGAAGGTGTTTGACGTTGAGAGGGGGAGCCTCAGAGTGATTTTATCCCGCATGGAGGCCGATGGTCTGGTTGAGCGATTGGAGCGGGGTAAATATCTGGTAATACCTCTGTCTGCCCGGAAGGGCGGCTATACTTTGAACGAGTTCGTCATTGGTTCCGAGCTCGTTGAGCCTTATGCTATATCTTACTGGTCCGCGCTGAATCATCATGGGTTAACTGAACAGATTCCGAGCACCGTGTTCGTCCAAACCACTTCGAGGAAGAAGGAGCGTGATTTGAATGTTTTCGGGGTTCGGTATCTGATCATTAAGATCTCTGAGTCAAAATTCTTTGGGGTTGAAAAGGTGTGGATCGACAACGTCTCTATCAATATTACGGACAGGGAAAAGACGATCGTGGATTGCCTGGATAGGCCGGAGTACTGTGGCGGTGTTATTGAGGTGGCGAAGGCTTTGAATAACGAGGTTTATGATTACGATCGACTCTCGCGTTACGCAGTGAATATGAAGAACTCCGGCGTGATAAGAAGACTTGGCTTTCTCTGTGATTATCTAGGTATCCCCATCGTTTTATCGGCCATCGATTCAAGGAACTATCTGTATTTGGACCCAACCATGCCGAAGAAGGGTGTTACTGATCGTAAGTGGAGACTAAAGGTGAACATAAGCTTGGGTGAACTTGAATGATTCCAGACGAGGAGATCAAAGAGATAGCCAGGATGTATGGTGTTCCTACTAGCACAGTTGAAAGGGATTATGCTCAGGTCTGTCTATTGGCGTCTCTTTCCACTAGGTTTAACATGGCCTTCAAGGGTGGAACTAGCATTCGAAAAATACATTTGAAAGATTGCTCAACGAGTTTGGAACCGATAATGAACTCGTTCAAAGTATGATCAGGTAGAAAGATACTGGGTGATTATAAGTTCGAAGCCCAGCCGATTCTTCGAGGTCTCAAAATTATAGTGGTCCATGTTGAGGAATTGTCGCAAGATACAGCCCTATGTCGTCTGGGAGTATTCAAGAATCAGGCTAGTAGGGCTTTGTGCTTCTCTTCCTCAAGCATCGCTGAGACGGCGTCTGTCTCGTTTTGCGTTATGGCCCTAGCATAGCTTCTGATCAGGTCTCTGAGGCCCTGGACCACCGGGGATTTGTTGTTGAGGCGGTACAGGGAGGCTTTACCGATCTGCCTTGTCTCCACGATTACCCTGGCTTCCTCTAACCCGGGTAGTGTGCCGTATAGGGTGGTTTTTGCCATGCCTAAGGCTTCCACGATCTCGTTCCGGGTAAACTCGAACAGCGGGTTATCCAGGAAGAGGTCGAGTATTCTAGTCTTGGGGCTTGACCCGAAAAGGGTTAGGATCACTGATTCTCTTTGCTCCTTGTACATTGTGGTCTCACGTGTTTGTCAGACTACGTCTTACGTACGCCTTGCAAAGCAAAGTATAAATACGTTACCTAAAACGGTTTAGATAGTGAACTATTTGGTCAGGCGGGATCTAAGTACTGAACAAATCAAAGCAGACATACTGAACCGCCTGGTAAACGCTGGAGCATTTGGCCCCTATCATATCCCAGTAGACCAGATGAGAAGCTGGATCCAGAACAAGATCAAGAAAAACGGTAAAACCGTCACCAAGTGTATTGATGACCTAGCTAGAACAGGGCTGCTGATCAAAACAGCGAGAAACACCATATACGCGGACCATCAGAGGCTGGATGAGATATTCGAGTACATCGACAAACACCTTAAATGAAGGAAAATTCAGGAATGGCTCAACGTGGATCTCGCGTAGAGCTTGAAGCTTGAGATGGATGAATCACGTCCTTATACCATATGAGATATAAGAATCAGGGTCCTGAGTTCTCAGGGATCTATCGACGGCGGCTAAAGCCAGGACCTTGATGTATTTTTTCTTATCCATGTTAAAGGGTCTGAAGGATCAGACGGGGACGGTAGCTCACCCGAGCTGGTCCTCGGGGAGGGCCCCATCGAGGCCGCCCAATACCGTGACGAGAAGGCGGGGTACGACGTCTACGTGATACGGCAGTACCTGGAGCCCAAGCTGGTGATAGACGACGCCATCGACAAGATATGCACGTAGGGCCCGCATAGGGGGGCGGCTACCTACTGGAACGAGATCCACGCGCCGTTTTGAGGCGCATCAAACCCCTAAGTGAGGTGGAGACATGTACAGCACGGCATCGGATGTGAGAAGCATCATACACACGGGTCTGACGGACTTTGAGATAGAGGCAATCATCGAGCTCAGCGACGCCGAGATCGATAAGCGGCTCGGGTCTCAGGATGCCTCGGACAAGGTGATCAAGAAGCTCAGCATGCTATTGACTGCAAAGACAGTTAAGCTGAGGCAGCCGGGCAGTGTGGCCGTGGGAGAGTACAGTGAGAGCAGCGAGCACTTTTCTCAAGTCGTTGAGGCTGAGATAGATAAGATCTACCGGTTGTGCTCTAGTTCCTCTATTTCGTCGTCTCGCTACGGCGTCATCGACGAGGACGAGCGTACCGGGGTGGACGTTTGAAGCGGTTCAGGACGCGTATGGCTACTGTCAAGTCTATTCTGGAGTGTCTCAGCTCAGAGCCGTGCAGGTGGACACCGTTGATGAAGAAGGTTCTTGAGACCTCGACTCCCTGGGTGGCTCAGTCCACCCTTGATTGGTTACGGAAAGAAGGATATATCGAACGACCTATCAGGGGGCTATACATAATGACAAAGAAAGGGTATTTACTTAAATCTACATTATAAAATGAAACAGCCCAATAAAAATACTGATTTATCATCAATTTTAGACGTACCAAAATAAATTAAACGCGTGAAAGACATGTCTGTAGTCCGAAATTATTTTTCATTAACTTGAATTAAGAAGAGGTTTTTTTCAAACCTTCCCCTCTCCAAGATCTTCTTGTTTCTGATTTGTTCAAGTTCTTCATTTGATACTCCCCTTAATTCAGCTATTCTGTACGCAATTTCTATTAGATCGCACAGCTCTTCGATTGACTTACCTTCATTGAATTCCTCTATTTCTTCTTCAAGTTTTATAACAAGCTCATCGACAAATTTCTCGTCATCTAAAACATCAACAAGACAGGAGGCTCCAGATGATTCGATTATCTCCGGGATCTTATCCCTGATCGCTTTATTGTATACTTTAATCATCTGTTACACCTTTAGAGTCCACTCGGAAAACCCTCTAACATCAATAAGATACTCGCATTTCTTAATTAATTTCGCGAAGATATTATCCATAGATGTGTTCTGACGTTTAGAATCGAGAAGGTTATATTCAATTTCCTTGTTAAACCTATATTTGAAATAATTCTCCAATAACTCCCAATAAGAAATAATCTGATCTCTGCGACTCTCTAACATTGAAATTGATGGGATCAAATCGCTTTTCTGAGAATTATACCTTTTATGTGCGGGTAACAGATTCCAGAGATCATTATTTCCCCAAAGTGAAAAGGGGATGACATGATCAATATGCACGTTATTCCAAGAACGAATCCTAGTATCTGACCAAGTACACTCCAGATACCTCTGCTTCTTAAATAAATTAAAATAATAATCCCTCGCATCTCCCACATCCCTCTCCGATTCTGGTTTTGTATTTAGAACCTCGAAAACATACGAAGGAGCAACCATGCCTGATGAATCCGATTTAACCGTAAAATCAACCCACTTATTTAGTATCGAATACTCTCCAGAAATATAGGAACCGAACAAACGAAGGGTGTCAAAGAAACCTGAGTTAACTGAAAACTCGCCAAACTCGTCAAGCAACAAAGCTTGGGAAAGTTGTGTTCTCCTTTTAATTACTGACTTTTTAGAGAATTGAAAAAACGCATAATGTTCACCCCGAGCAGAATAACCAAGATGCTTCATGGGATACCTTGTAATTGTATCCCATAATTTGATAACAAGTTCAAGACATACATCGTTAATCTCTCCCGGAATCTGACCCTTCTTATAATCAATCCAGAAACCACCAAAACCACCCCGTTCCCTATAAAAACTTGTAACCTTCTTGAACAAAGCCCTGAACGCAATCTTATAACCCGACTCACCAAGTTCCTTCTCAGACCCTTTCTGAGGAATAAACAAATCGCTATCAATTATAGGGTAATAATACTCCAACCATCTCTCAACCAGATACCCTGTTGGAAACCAGACCCACTCATCATTCTTTCGTAAAGGCCCATGTCTCTGACAAACATCAGAAACCGCCCTCAACAAAGCAAACTTATACGTAGTATCAGTCGCATCCCGCTCAAGAATCTGATTCAAATCACGGATATGAAAATCAGTCAAATGGACCCCACTTTTATTCACTGTTATCTGGATTTAAAATACCTTACAGACTCGTTGAGGGCCCACTAATAAAAAAGGAGGTTAATGAACGACGGGCGAGACCCCGACGAAGATCAACTGGCCAGCTTCAAGGAGCACGTGGAGAGAGGCGTCACACTCCTCCACAACCGAGTGAAAGAGTTCCCCGACCTAGCAACACTAACATAAAAAAGCCGCACCCAACTCCCCACACACCATACACAACAGCCGAGAGCAAGCCACCCTCCCAAAAAACGCTTATCCCGTGTAACCAGGAACATCTCACCCAGAATTTTTTTTCTCGATATGACAAGTAACATGACATATGCACCCACAGTCGAGCCGTTAACCTTATATCTCGTCAGATATCGGATCGTGGTACGTGAGGCACATGGGGTATCGTTTTATCAGGTAAGTACCCGAAGAGAGTACAGTTTTTAGACACCACCCTCCGCGACGGAGAACAGACCCCCGGGATAAGCCTGACACCCACCAAGAAGCTAAAGATAGCAGAGGCCATCGACGCCCTCGGCGTCAAGGTAATCGAAGCAGGCTTCGCCGCGGTGTCCCCCGGGGAACAGGAGGCAGTCAGACTCATCAGCCAGGCGGGGCTGGAGGCAGAGATCTGCAGCGCCACCAGAAGCGTCGTGCGCGACATCGACGTCGCCATCGACGCGGGCGTGGACAGCGTCAACATCATCATCCCCACCAGCAGGCTCCACATAATAAAGAAGCTCACCAAGACCCCGGAGGAGATGCTGGAGGTCACCACCCACGTAGTGGAGCACGCCAAAGACAGGGGAGTCACGGCCGAGATCAGCCTAGAGGACGGCAGCAGAACCGAACTGCCCTACCTCAAGGAAGTCATCCGCAGAGCCATCGACGCCGGCGTCGACCGCGTCACACCATGCGACACCGTGGGCACGTTGACGCCGGAGAAGAGCCGTGAGTGGTACGGCATGATCCACAGAGAGTTCCCCGGCCTCCTCCTAGGCGTCCACACCCACAACGACTTCGGCCTAGCCACAGCCACAAGCATCGCCGCCACAGCCGGCGGAGCCACCCACATCCACGCCACCGTGAACGGCCTCGGCGAAAGAGCCGGCAACGCATCCATCGAAGAGATCGCAGTCGCCCTCAAGCTGCTGTACGACGTCGAGACCGGGCTACGCCTCGAACGGATCACCGAGACCAGCATGCTCGTCAGCAGAGTAACAGGCATGAACGTCCAGCCCAACAAGGCCATCGTCGGCGAGAACGCGTTCACCCACGAGAGCGGCATCCACACCCACGCCATCCTCCGCGACCCCACCACATACGAGCGAATAGACCCCAAACTCGTCGGCGCAGCCAGACGCATCGTCTCAGGCAAACACGCCGGATCCACGGGCCTCAGCATGAGCCTCGAGGAGATGGGCCTACACCCCAACAAGGACCAGTTCGACCTCATCTACCAGCAGGTAAAGGAGCTCGGCGACCAGGGCAACACCCTCAGCGACACCGACGTCTACGCCATCGCCGCCAAGACGATGAACCTGGAGCAACGGCGCAACTACGAGCTCGACGAGTTCATAGTCACCACGGGAAACAAGATCACGCCCACGGCGTCGGTGAAGATGAGGCGCAACGGCGAGCACATGATAGAGGCGGCCACCGGCAACGGCCCCGTCGACGCCACCCTCAACGCCCTGGTCAAAGCCGTGAAGCCTGACCAGGCGGTCAACCTGGAGGTATACCACGTCGAGGCCATCACCGGCGGCACCGACGCCGTCGTCAACGTCGAGGTCAGGCTCAGGCAGGGAGACAAGGTGGTCACCAGCCGAGGCGTAGACGAAGACATCGTCATGGCCAGCGTCGACGCCTACCTCAAGGGAGTCAACCTCTACCACAGCATGAGGAAGCAGCGATGAGCACCACATCAGAGAAGATACTCGCCCAAGCATCAGGGCGAGACAGAGTCAAGGCAGGCGAAATAGTAAAGGCCCGGGTCGACACGGCGATGATGCCGGACGTCACCAGCGTCCTCGCCATAGAGGCCATGAAGAAGATGGGCGCAGCCCACGTGTGGGACCCAGACAGAGTCGTCATAGTCCTCGACCACGTCGCGCCCCCCAGCAGCGTCAACAGCGCCCGCGTCCACAGCGTCATCCGCGGCTTCGCGAAGGAACAAAACCTGAAACACTTCTACGACGTCGAGAGCGGCGTCTGCCATCAGGTCCTCCCCGAAAAAGGCCACGTCCGCCCCGGCACAGTAGTCATCGGAGCAGACAGCCACACCTGCACCCACGGCGCCTTCGGAGCCTTCGCCACCGGCGTCGGCAGCACAGACATGGGCGCCGTGCTGGCGCGGGGCAAGACATGGCTCCGGGTGCCCGAGACCATCAAGATCGACATAAACGGCAGCCTCGGCGAACACGTCTACGCCAAGGACGTGGTGCTCCGCGTAGCCAAGGAGATAGGCGTCAGCGGAGCCACCTACATGGCCCTCGAGTACACGGGGAAGACAGTCGCCACCCTCACAGTCGCAGGGCGCATGACCCTCTGCAACATGGCCATCGAGATGGGAGCCAAGACCGGCATCTGCCAACCCGACCACAAGACACATAGATGGCTCAGAGACCACGGCGCAGACGATGATGAAAACAAACCCCTCCCCCCCGACCCCGACGCACACTACAGACGCACAGTAGAACTCGACGTAGCCGGCATGCAGCCCCAGGTCGCGTGCCCCCACAACGTCGACAACGTCAAACCCGTCACCGAGGTATCAGGCGTAGAGATCAACCAGGCCTTCATAGGCAGCTGCACCAACGGCCGCCTCGAGGACCTCCGGCAGGCCCACGCCATCCTCAAGGGCAGACAAGTCCACAGAGACGTACGGCTCCTCGTGGTCCCGGCAAGCAGAGGCGTCTACAGGGCCGCCCTAGAGGAGGGCATCATCGCGGACCTCGTCGACGCCGGCGCCGTCGTCAGCAACCCCAGCTGCGCCGCATGCTTCGGCGGCCACATAGGGCTCCTCGGCCCCGGCGAGCGAGGCATCGCCACAAGCAACCGTAACTTCAGGGGCCGCCAGGGGAGCCCAGAGGCCGAGGTATACCTGAGCAGCGCCGCCGTCGCCGCCGCCTCGGCCCTGACCGGCTATATAACACATCCAGAGGAGGTTGCATGATGAAGCTTATGGGAAGAGTCTGGAGGTACGGCCACGACGTCAACACCGACTACATCATCCCCGGCCGCTACATGGAGCTCACAGACCCTGACGAGATGGCCGCACACGTCTTCGAGGAGCACGACCCAAGGTTCAAGGACGGCGTCATGAACGGAGACATAGTGGTCGGCGCCACCAACTTCGGGTGCGGCAGCAGCCGCGAGCACGCCCCCATCGCCCTCAAACACTCCGGCGTCGGCTGCGTCTTAGCCGAGAGCTTCGCCCGCATCTTCTACAGGAACGCTATAAACATAGGGCTCCCCGCCCTGGAGTGCCCAGGCATCCACGACGCCGTCTCCAAAGGCGACAAGCTGGAGGTCGACATCACCGGCGGAGCGGTCAGGAACCTCGACACAGGCGCTGAGCTATGTTTCAACCCGCTGCCGCCGTTCATGGTGGAGGTTTTAAATGCAGGCGGGCTCGTTCCTTACCTCAACGAGACTGAGGAATGGTAGATGAAGTACAGTATAGCCACGATACCCGGCGACGGCATAGGCACGGAGGTCATGGCCGCCGCCGTCAAGGTACTGGAGGCGCTAGCGGAGAAAACGGGCCTCGAGTTCGAGTTCAGACTCCTCTACGCCGGCGACGAGCACAAGGAGAGGACGGGGGTAGCGCTCCCCCCGGAAACCATCGAGGGAGTCAAGGCATCGGACGCCTGCCTCTTCGCCGCCGTCGGCAACACCGCGAAGGAGGTCATCATACCGTTGAGGCAGAGGCTCAACCTATACGCAAACCTCCGCCCCGCCAAAGCGTACCCTGGCGTCCCCGCCGTCAACCCCGACGTCGACATCATGATCGTCCGCGAGAACACCGAGGGCATCTACAAGATGATAGGCGACAGAGGCAGGGACTACGGGTTCAACGTCAGGGTAATCACGCGGGAAGCCAGCGAGCGCATCGTAAGGTACGCCTTCGAGTACGCCCGGAGAAACGGCAAGTCCAAGGTCTCCGCCGTCCACAAGGCCAACGTACTGGACTACACGGACGACGTGTTCCTCGAGGCGGCACGGGACGTAGCCAAGGACTACCCCGGCATCGCCTACGAGGAGGTCATCGTGGACGCCTGCGCCATGAAGCTCGTCCTCTCGCCCCAGCAGTTCCAGGTCATAGTCACCACCAACATGTTCGGCGATATCCTAAGCGACGAGGCCGCGGGCCTAGTCGGCGGCCTAGGTATGGCGCCCAGCGGCAACGTCGGTGATGAACTCTGCATCTTCGAGCCCGTCCACGGATCGGCGCCCGACATCGCAGGCAAGGGCATAGCCAACCCCGTCGCCACCATCCTGAGCGCCGCCATGATGCTGGAGTGGCTCGGCGAGAAGGAGGCGGCGGACCGCTTGGAGGCGGCCGTCCTCAAGGTTCTCGAGGAAGGCGAAGTCAGGACGCCGGACCTCGGCGGCGCCAACACCACGGACGACGTGGCCGACGCCGTCATCGAGAGGCTCTGAGCCGCCTCAAAATCTTTTTAAACCATAACAGTTTACAACCTTTGGTTTACAACCCGTGTCCGGCGATAAACGAGTGGCTAGGAAAGACTTCGAGACCGTCGTAGGGGTCCTAGGGAACCCCGTGCGCAGGAGCATCATAAGGAAGCTCAGCGAGGGCCCGGACTACACGCTCAGGCTCAGCAACGAGCTCAACATAGCGCAGCAGCTGGCCGCCAAACACCTCAAGGTAATCAGGAACGCCGAGCTCGTCGATGTGGTCCGGCAGAAGAGCAACAGGGGCGCGGACAAGAACGTCTTCCACCTGAACAAGTTCTACAGCCTCCAGATCGACTTCAGCCCCTCCCTCTACAACGAGCGGCTCATCAGCTTCAACAACCCCGGGCAGTGGATACAGCACGACAACCACATGGAGCGGCTCGAGGAGCAGGTCAAGGACATGAAGGAGGACAGCCTCGACCCGGACGACGTCACCCCCCTGAGCCAGATAATACATGTCATCGACGACGAGCTGGACGGTCTGGAGAAGCGCCGCGCCCGGCTCCTCTACATAAGGAACCTCGCCCTGGGGGCGGCCCAGAACGCCCTCGAGGAGATGGACCGCCGGAAGAAGCAGATCGTCCACCACATAGTGGACCAGGGCCCCACGAGCGTAGAGGTGCTCTCCCGGACTTTCCAGCTGCGGGAGGACGTGATCAGGGACATAGTCGCTGAGCTCGAGAAAGAGGGCCTCGTGAAAAAGGAAAACAATATAATTCAGCTCAGGGATTTCATCTAGAGCCCCTGGGGGTTACCGAAAGGTTTTTTATAAGCCTAGGTATACAACTCTTGGTTTACAACCACGAGTGGTATACCTATGAGCGGCGACAAAACAGCGTATACTCAAGGAGAGCCATCTTCGATTTCTACGCGCCGCAGTATACCCGTGGTGAACACTAAGGAGAAAAAAGATTGAGTGCACAAGGACAACCCGTCATCATCCTGAAGGAGGGTACCGAGCGCTCCACCGGGAAGGACGCCCGCGGCAGCAACATCATGGCCGCCCGGATCGTCTCTGAGGCTGTGAAGACCAGCCTAGGCCCCAAGGGCATGGACAAGATGCTGGTGGACAGCTTCGGCGACGTGACCATCACCAACGACGGAGCAACTATGCTCAAGGAGATGGACGTGCAGCACCCAGCCGCCAAGATGATGGTGGAGGTCAGCAAGACCCAGGACGACGAGGTTGGAGACGGAACCACCAGCGTGGTCATCCTCACAGGCGAGCTCCTCGGCAACGCCGCCGAGCTCATGGAGAAGAAGGTACACCCCACGGTCATCATAGACGGCTATAGGCAGGCAGAGGAGAAGGCCCTGGAGATCCTTGAGGAGATAGCCGAGAAGGTGAAGCCAAGGGACAAGAAGATCCTCAAGAAGGTCGCCATGACCACGATGGCCAGCAAGCTCATCAGCGGGTACAGCGATCACCTGAGCGACGTAGCTGTCGGCGCGGTCCTCCAGATAGCGGAGGAAGGCAACGGCGGATACAAGGTGGACCTCGACATGATCAAGATCGAGAAGAAGCCCGGCGGATCGATGACCGACACGAGCCTGATAAATGGCCTCATCATCGACAAGGAGGTCGTCCACGACGGCATGCCTAAGCTGGTGAAGGAAGCCAAGATAGGGCTGCTCAACGCCGCCATGGAGATCGAGAAGACCGAGTTCGACGCTAAGATCAGCATCGAGACACCCGAGCAGATGCAGGCCTACCTGGACCAGGAGGAGCAGATGCTCCGCGACATGGTAAGCAAGGTCAAGGAGGCGGGGATCAACGTGCTTCTATGCCAGAAGGGCATCGACGACATGGTGCAGCACTTCCTCAGCCGCGAGGGCATACTGGCCGCTCGCCGGCTCAAGAAGAGCGACATGGAGGCCCTGGCCAAGGCGACCGGCGCCAAGATTGTCTCCAGCGTCGACGAGCTCAACGGCGACGACGCAGGCTACGCCGCGAGCGTCGAGGAGAAGAAGATCAGCGACGACAAGATGATATTCGTCGAGGGCTGCAAGAACCCCAAGGCCGTGAGCATCCTCATCAGGGGAGGCACCGAGCGAGTCGTAGACGAGGCGGACCGCAGCATCCATGACGCCCTCTGCGTCGTAAAGGATGTCGTCGAGGAGCCTAAGATCGTCGCAGGCGGCGGGGCATCCGAGATCGAGGTCGCCCGGCTGCTTCGCGACTACGCGGAGAAGCTGGTTGGCCGCGAGAGGCTCGCCGTCAACGCGTTCGCCGACGCCCTTGAGGCCATACCGACGACCCTCGCGGAGAACAGCGGGATGGACCCCATCGACGCGATCAGCGAGATGCAGAGCGAGCACGCCAAGGGAAATAAATGGGTCGGCGTCGACGGCTTCAACAACGTGGTAGCCGATATGACGAAGCTCGACGTCTACGAGCCCATGGTCGTCAAAGCCCAATCCATAAAGTCGGCGACCGAGGCGAGCACAATGCTTCTGAGGATAGACGACATGATCGCCGTCTCCAAGATGAGGGCACCGGCGGGGCCACCGGGAGGAGGAATGGGAGGCATGCCGGGCGGAATGCCAGGCGGAATGCCGCCCATGATGTAGGAGGCAGATGAAATGGCATACTATGGAGGACAACAGGTTATCGTACTGAGGGAAGACACCCAGCGAAGCAAAGGCCGCGACGCACGTAAAAGCAACATGATGGCGGCCCAGATAATCGCGGAGGTGCTGAAGACCACACTCGGCCCACGGGGCATGGACAAGATGCTCATCGACAGCCTGGGCGACATCACCATCACAAGCGACGGAGCCACGATTCTCGACGAGATCGACGTGCAGCACCCCGCCGCCAAGATGATGATCGAGGTCGCCAAGACCCAGGACAAGGAGGTCGGGGACGGCACCACCACCGCGGTGCTGCTGGCCGGCGAGCTGTTGAAGAAGGCGGGTGAGCTTCTGGAAGACAAAATCCACCCGAGCATCATCATCAGCGGCTACCGGAAGGCGGCCGAGAAGGCCCTGGAGACCCTCGAGGGTGTCTCTAAGGACGTCGACTTGGACGACCGGGATACCCTCATGAAGCTGAGCAACACCAGCATTAGGAGCAAGGCAGTCTCGTCCGTCCGCGACCACCTGAGCGGCATCGTCATCGACGCCATCAAGCAGGTGGTCGAGGAACGGGACGGAACCGTCATAGCCGACGTCGACAACGTCCAGATCGTCAAGAAGGTGGGCGAGGGCCTCCGTGACACGCAGCTCGTGAAGGGTATAATCGTCGACAAGGAGGTCGTGCACGCCGGAATGCCGAAGAAGATCAAGAAGGCAAAGATCATGCTCCTGGACACGCCTCTGGAGGTCAAGAAGACAGAGTTCGACGCCGAGATCAAGATCACCAGCCCCGACAGCATCAAGGCGTTCCTGGACCAGGAATCCGACATGCTGAAGAGGAAGGTGGACCAGGTCATGGAGACCGGCGCCAACGTGCTCTTCTGCCAGAAGGGCATCGACGACGTGGCCCAGCACTACCTCGCCAAGGCCGGCGTGCTCAGCGCCAGGCGCGTCAAGAAGAGCGACATGGAGAAGCTCGCCAAAGCCACGGGCGGCAAGGTCGTCAACAACCTGGCCGACATGAAGAAGAGCGACCTAGGCGTCTGCGGCGTCGTCGAGGAGAAGAAGGTCGGCAACGACAAGATGATCTTCGTCGAGGAGTGCAAGGACCCCAAGGCCGTCGCCATCTTCATCAGGGCTGGCCTGGAGCGCATGATCGACGAGGCCGAGAGGTCGCTCAACGACGCCCTCTACGTCATCAGCGACGTCGCCAAGACCCCCAAGATGGTGGCAGGCGGCGGAAGCGTCGAGATGGAGATGAGCAAGGCCGTACGCGGCTACGCCGCCCAGGTGGGCGGCCGAGAGCAGCTGGCCATCGAGGCCTTCGCCGACGCCCTGGAGATCATCCCCCGCACGCTGGCGGAGAACGCGGGCCTAGACATCCTGGACACCATGGTGGCGATGAAGACCGCCCACGCCAAGAAGGAGGGCGCCTACATGGGCGTCAACGTCTACGACGAGGGCGTCATCGACATGATGGGCGAGGGAGTCGTGGAGCCCACGGTGGTGAAGGAGCAGGCCATCAAGAGCGGCATCGAGGTGGCTTCCATGATCCTCAGGATCGACGACGTTGTGGCTGCGAAGAGCGGCGGCCCAGACATGGGCGCGGGCGGCCCACCCGGCGGCATGGACGAGGACATGGACATCTAGCCCACCCTCCCTTTTCTTTTTAATACACGTTAATAAAAATAAAGAAACTTTTTTGGACTCTGCGCGATCTAGTAGGTGGTCTTGCTGTTGAGGGGCACCACGTATAGGTGCTCGAAGTCGGTGTCGTCGGTGG
>Ga0268279_1000403_pt1 | contig 27556 bp, 33 predicted proteins | sample saktaG_6_FD_190142 | JGI IMG/M metagenome (GOLD analysis project Ga0268279, IMG submission 190142) | Saline water microbial communities from Sakinaw Lake, British Columbia, Canada - sak_2010_1_5_80m | ecosystem: Environmental > Aquatic > Non-marine Saline and Alkaline > Saline ...
TTGGTGGAGCTTCCTTAAAAGCATCTGAGTTTATTAAGATAGTAGAACAGGGGATATGATCGGGACAATCCAGACTTAGTTTGTGGTGAGCCGGGCTTAGTGAGCCGGGCTCATTTCAAGTTTTATGTAAAAAAATGGAGCAGTCATGTTGACTGCTCCCTTTTTTGTTTTTTTAGTGTTTTTCTTTCCGAATTTTCCTCCAGGCTAGGGGTGTTATGCAGATGGCAGAAATCCATCCTAACATAATGAAAAGTATTGCTACTACGAGAAGCTTTTTTTTATCCCTGCTTTTTTGAGTAGGGAAAACATATAGAAGCTCCACGAACGCAACCATTCCGACAATAACCCAAGCGTAAATAAAACATTGTAATTCAGACACTTTTATTCTCCTTTCAAAGATCGTTTTTAATCTTTAGTTTAAAATATTCTAGTTAGAGAATATCATAATATATAATTTTTGTCAAGAGTTGCGTTGGAAGGTTTTGTTTGGTAGTATAAATATATAATATAAGGATATGAATTCTGATAAGTTAAGAAACAAGTTTCTAGAATATTTTAAGAAGAATGGGCATAAGATTGTGCCTTCTTCTTCACTTTTGCCCACTGATAATAGTGTGCTTTTGACTACTGCTGGTATGCAACAGTTTAAACCTTATTATCTAGGAGAGGAATCTCCTTATGGTGAGAATGTTGCTTCTATCCAGAAATGCTTTAGAACTTCTGATATAGAAGAAGTAGGCGATGAAAGACATCTAACTTTCTTTGAAATGTTAGGTAACTTTTCTTTTGGCGGTTATTTTAAAAAAGAAGCTATTGGATTAGCCAAAGATTTTGTAAATTCTTTAGGAATAAAGATAGATTATGTAACCGTTTTTGAAGGAGATGAAAACACTCCAAAAGATCAAGAATCAATTGATATTTGGGAGAAATTAGGTTTTTCTGAAGAAAAAGGAAATTTAAAGCTTTGTAATAAAGAAGAAAACTTCTGGGGTCCGACGGGGGAAGAAGGTCCTTGTGGGCCAACAACAGAAATATATGCTGGTGGTATTGAGATTTGGAACATTGTTTTTAATGAGTACTACTCTAAAAATGGAAAATTAGAAAAACTAGAAACTTCTGGTATTGATACGGGGATGGGTTTAGAAAGACTAGCAATGGTGATACAAAAAAAGGAAACTATTTTTGAAACAGATTTATTCTGGTCATCAATAGAAGAGTTAGAGAAAATATCTGGTAAGAAGTATAAAGATAATAAAAAAGAATTTAGAATTATAATAGATCATGTTAGAGGAGCTTGTTTCTTAATTGCTGATGGAGTTATTCCAAGCAATACTGAAAGAGGCTATATCTTAAGAAGATTGTTAAGAAGAACTATCAGGTTTGGTAGATTATTAGAAATGGAAGGATTTTTAGTCGATTTAGCTAAAGTTGTTATTAAGGAGTATAAAGAGATTTATCCTGAGCTAAATGATGATATTCTAACTATTATTAAAGAAGAGCAAGAGAAGTTTGAGAAGACTTTAGAGAATGGTCTCAAACAATTTGAGAGATTAGATAAAATAACAGGAGAGGATGCTTTCAACCTTTATCAAAGTTACGGCTTTCCTTTGGAGCTTACAGAAGAATTAGCAAAAGAGAAAGGAATAGAAGTTGATAAGAATGCTTTTGAAGAAGCTCTTAAAAAGCATCAAGAGATATCTCGAGCAGGGGTAGAAAGTAAGTTTGGGGGTGTAGGAGATAGGGAGAGTGAAGAATGTATTAAGCTTCATACGGCTACTCACTTGCTTCATCAGGCCTTAAGAGAGGTGTTAGGTGATCATGTTCAGCAAATGGGTTCTGATATTACATCTCAACGTCTTAGGTTTGACTTCTCTCATACTGCTAAGATGACTGATGAAGAAAAACAAAAAGTAGAAGATGTTGTTAATGATAAAATAAAAAAGGGGATAGATGTTGAAAAGAAAGAGATGAGCTATAAAGAAGCTATCGATTCAGGAGCCCTAGCTTTCTTTAGAGATAAATATCCTGATAAAGTTTCAGTTTATTCTGTTGGTAGTTTTTCAAAAGAGATTTGTGCTGGTCCTCATGTTGCTAATACTTCTCAATTGGGTAAGTTTAGGATTAAGAAGGAAGGATCTTCTAGTGCTGGCGTCCGAAGAATAAAAGCAGTATTAGAATAGTTTGTGTTTATCTCTCTATATTGATATAATGTATTAATGATAGATTTTTTTAGTAGAAAAGGAGGAAAGCCCTTTCTGGTTTTGGATATTGAAGATGACTCAATAAAAAGTTTGATTTTAAGAAGAGAAGGAAAGAAATTGTCTATTTTAGCAAATGCTTTATTAGGGTATAATGAAAGTAATATAAAAGAAAGCATATCTCAATCAGTTGAACTTGTTTTCAAAAATTATGCTAATCATTCTAGAGGTTGGAAAGGATACCCTCTTCTATTAGGATTACCATCTAGTATTTTAAGAGCAAGAACAGCTTCTTTTAATTTTATTAGAGAGAATAATTCTGAAATATCTGAATTAGAAGAAAAGAATATATTAAGCAAAGTTCTTTCTGATACAAAGCGAAAGATAGAAAAAGAGTTTGTTTTAGATTCAGGTATTATGTCTAGAGATATTAAATGGATTAATTTTAAAACTCTTGAGAGAAAGATCGATGGTTATCCAGTGTCTAGACTTTCTGGGTTTAATGGTAAAGAGGTAGAAGTCCAACTGCTCGGTACTTTTCTCCCCGAAGATGAATTTCGTGGCGTTAAATTAATTATTGATAACTTAGGTCTTAAGATAGTTAAGATAGCTCATATTGCTGAAGCTACATTGGAATCAGATAATAAGGTAGTTTATCCCAAAGACTTAAAGAACATTGTGAGTTCAACAGAAGATTTAAAAGGTTCGTTTATACCAACATTATTATTATCATATTATGCCAAAGAAGTTTTTTGATGTCATTCCGCCAAACCAAGAGAAAGTTGTTGAGAATAACTCAGTTTCTTTTGATACGGAAGTTAAGAAGGAGCCAGTGGTTATTAAGAGAAAAAGACACTTCCTCAGAAATATCCTTATATCAATAATAATCTTTTTTATTATTGGTTTTGTTGGTCTGTATTTCTTTTCTGATGTTGAGGTTAGTGTTTGGCCCAAAGCAGAAGCAATAGCTTTTTCAGAAATAGTTACTATTGATTTAAATGCTACGGATGTTGATTTAGATAATGCTATTATTCCTGCTCAAGAGGTAAATAATGAAAAAGTTGGGTCAGAAGAGTTTTCTTCTTCTGGTAAAGCAGTTAAAGAATCAAAAGCAACAGGATTCATTACTATTTATAATAACTATTCAACAGCTTCAAGGTCATTGGTACCTTCTCGTTTTGTTTCAGCGGATGGAAAACTCTTTTGGTCTCTTAATAAAGTAACTGTTCCGGGAAAACATTACGAAGGTGGTAAGCTAGTCCCTGGTGAGAAGCAAGTCGAGGTTGAAGCATCGGAAGCTGGTCCGGATTATAACATCGGGGCAACTACTTTTGCCTTACCAGCTCTAGCAGGAACAGCGCTTTATACTACTATCTATGCTAAATCATCTGAACCAATGAGTGGTGGCTATAAAGGAGAGGTTGGGAAGATTACTCAATCTGATGTCAATAACGCTGAGAATGTAGTAGTAGAAAAGTTAAAAGCAGAAAGTAGAGACTTATTAAAGAAATCACTTTCATCAGACATTATGTTACCCGATGAAACAATAATTCAAGAAGTTATAGAAAGTAAATCTTCTCATTCGGTCGGTACAGAAGTTGATTCTTTTAGTTTTGATGCTAAGGTTAAGTCCAATGGTTTATCTTTTAAAAGGTTAGACATAGAAGAATTTGTCAAAACAAAGATTAACTCTAAAATTGAAGAAGGTTTTAAAATTCAAGAGGGAAGTTTGGAAATTGACTATGTCTTGAAAGAAGTAGATTTAGAAACAGGTAAAATAACTATTAGTTTAAACATTGAAGCAATTGCTTATGAGGATATTAATTTGATAGATCTTGAAAAAGCTATTTTAGGCAAGTCAATTAGAGAAGCAGAGATCTTCTTAAACAATTTGCTTGAAATAGATAAGGTAGAGTTAGATAGTGGATCTTTTTTGAGGAGAAGCATACCAGAAGACATGGACAAGGTAAAAATACAATTAATACTTGACTATTAACCTTAATTTTGTTAAACTTATAAATCATAAATGGATAATAAAAATAAAAGCGTATTAAAAAAACAAGGCACTGTTTTGGAAGCCTTACCGAGTACTCATTTCAAAGTAGAACTAGAGGATGGGAAAGTTGTTATTGCTCATCTTGCCGGGAAAATGAGAATCTATAGGATTAAGATTCTACCAGGCGATAATGTGACAGTTGAAATGAGTCCATATGACGATACTCGTGGTAGAATAGTTTATCGTGGAAAATAATATGAAGATAAGATCATCGGTTAAGAAAATTTGTAAAGACTGTAAAATCGTCCGAAGAAAGAGACGAATTTATGTTATTTGCAAAAAGAATCCAAAACATAAACAGCGCCAAGGATAAGTTATGCCAAGAATTGCTGGAGTTAATATTCCACCAGAGAAAAAAATAGATGTTGCTTTAACCTATATATTCGGAATAGGTCCTTCTTCTAGTAAAAAAGTTTTGAAAAAAGCAGGAATTAGTTTTACTATTAGAGCATCTGAATTAAAACCAGAAGAGATTAATGCCTTAAAAGATATTATTGAGAAGGATTATAAGATTGAGGGTGATTTGAAGAAAGATTTGATGACAAACATTAGAAGATTGAAAGATATTGGTTCTTGGAGAGGAAATCGTCATAGTAAGAAGCTTCCTGTTAGAGGGCAAAGAACAAAAACAAATAATAGAACCGTTCGAGGAAATGTAAGAAAAACAGTTGGTTCTGGAAGAAAATCAGCTCCAGGTCCTAAATAATAATCATGGGTAAAAAACGTATCATACAACAAAGTGAAGAAGAGTTGATCAAGGAAAGAGAAAAGGTAGATGCTGGTGTGAAAGAAGTCAAAACTGGAAAAGCAGCTAGATCAACAGAAGGTCGTGTTTATATCTCATCTTCATATAATAATACAATCATCACTTTAACTGATGAGAGAGGAAATAAATTGACTGCGGCTAGTGCTGGTTCAATCGGTTTTAAGGGTGCTAAAAAAGCGACTCCTTTTGCCGCTTCTAAGGTGGCAGAAGGTGTTTGTTTAACAGCTACTAAATTAAAAATAGAAAAGATCACTGTTTTTGTTAAGGGAATAGGATCAGGAAGAGACTCGGCGATTAGAAGCTTAGCTAGTCATGGCTTGGATATTATATCAATCAAAGATGTTACTCCTGTTCCACATAATGGATGCAGATCACGTAAGGTAAGAAGAGTTTAATATATCAGATTATGCAGAGTAAAAAATGTAAAATTTGTAGAAGATTAGGAGTAAAGCTTTTTCTAAAAAGTGATCGTTGTCTTTCGCCTAAATGTGCTATGGTTAAAAGACCATATCCTCCAGGCGTTAAAGCTAAAAAAAGAAGAAGTAATATTTCTGAATATGGTAAAGAATTGAAAGAGAAGCAGAAATTAAAGAATTGGTATAATTTAAGTGAAAAGCAGTTTAGTAATTATGTAAAGAGTATTCTTAATAAAAGATCTAAGACAGAAGATGCCGGCGTTCTTCTTTTAGAAAAACTAGAGAGCCGTTTTGATAATGTGGTTTTTCAAATGGGGTTTGCTAGTTCAAGGCCTCATGCAAGACAAATAATTGGTCATGGCTTTTTCTTAGTTAATGGAAAAAAAGTAAACATCCCGTCTTATCATGTTAAAAAAGGGGACAAGATAAGCTTACATCCTAAAGCTGGTAAAAGAGTTAACTTCCAGGCTATAGCTGTGTCAGTTAAAAAACACAAAGCTCCTTCATGGATTAAAATTGATACTACTAAGCTTGAAGTGGAAATAGTTGCTAAGCCAAATTTAGAAGAAATGGCTCCACCAGCTGAGATCTCGTCAATATTTGAGTTTTATTCAAAATAATTAATTTAATACATAACATCATGATACTTTTACCAAAACCGGCAAAAATTATTAACACAAAAGATAATTGGGCTCAATTTCAAATAGAAGGTCTTTACCCTGGTTATGGTGTTACTATGGGCAACTCTTTAAGAAGAGTATTGCTTTCTTCTCTTGAAGGAGCTGCTATTACTCAGGTTAAAATTAAAGGAGTTCAGCATGAGTTTTCAACAATGCCTGGTGTTTTAGAAGATGTTATTACCATCATAATGAATCTTAAACAATTAAGATTTAAAATTCACTCAGATGAGCCTCAAAAAGCAATCTTAAAAATAAAAGGAGAAAAGAAGATTAAGGGTTCTGATTTTGAAATACCAACACAATTAGAATTAATTAATAAAGATGCTTACATCACTACTCTTACTAATAGTAAAACAGACTTTGAAATGGAGGTTCAAGTTGAGAAAGGTGTTGGTTACGAACCAGCTGAAATAAGAAAACAAGATAACAAACTAGAAATAGGTATTATCCCAATAGATGCTATTTATACTCCAGTCAAGAGAGTAAGCTATAATGTAGAGAATATGAGAGTTGGAGATAGAACTGATTTTGATAGATTAACATTAAATATTGAAACAGATGGTATTATTGCTCCAGAAGATGCGTTCTATCAGGCATCAGATATTTTAGTAAAACATTTTTCTTTATTAGCCGAAGGATTTAAGAAAGAAGAAAAGAAACTCGTCGACACCAAAGGCTCTGGCGAGGCAAAGGAAAAGAAGGTAGAGAAGAAAGAAGTTAAAAAAGTAGAGAAGAAGAAAGAGGAAAAAAAGTAATATGAAAAAACTTAAACAAGGAAGAAAATTCGGTAGAACTAAAGATCAAAGAAAAGCTTTGTTAAGTTCTTTGGCAAGAGCCTTGTTTTTACATAATAGAATTACGACTACTGAAGCTAAAGGAAAAGAACTTTCTATGTTTGCTGAGAAGATCATAACAAGAGCTAAGAAAGGTGATTTAGCTTCAAGAAGGATTTTAACAGAATCTTTTTCAAAAGATTTAGCTAAGAAGCTGATTGAGGAGATCGGACCTAAATATAAAGAAAGAAAAGGAGGTTACACTAGAATAATTAGAAAAGGTCCAAGAAAATCAGATAGTGCTAAAATGGTAATAATAGAACTAGTATGATTATAGAAAGAAAAACACACACAATTGATGCTGCTAATAAAGTTTTAGGAAGACTAGCTGTTGAAATTGCAGGATTATTACATGGTAAGAGCAAGCTTGATTTTAGACCGAATAAAGATGGGGGGGATGTTGTTATTGTCAAAAATACAGATAAGATTATTGTTACTGGTAGAAAAATGGAGGATAAAATGTATTATCACTACTCAGGTTATCCAGGAGGATTAAAAACGACTCCTTATAAAAAGCTTTTTAAAAGTAATCCAAATGAGGTTCTTAGAAGAGCTGTTTATGGAATGCTTCCTAAAAATAGATTACGCGATATCCAAATTAAAAGATTAAAGTTTGAATAATGAAAAAAGAGAATATAACAACAGAAGAAGTCAAAGAAGTAGAAGAAGTTAAAGAAATTGATGAGGTTAAGGAGATTGAAGTATCTGACAACTTTGATTTTAAAAAGATAAAGTCAGATAGATATTTTGAGGCTGTTGGTAAAAGAAAGACGGCTGCCGCTAGAGTTCGTCTTCAAATTTCAAAAGATCATAGTATTATTGTTAACGATAAAGATTATAAAGAATACTTTCTTACTTTAGAACTTCAGAATATTGTTTTATCAGCTCTTAAAGAGATGGATGCTTTGGATAAGTTTAATGTCTCTATAAAAATAAAAGGAGGAGGGATTCACGCTCAAGCTGAAGCTGTAAGACATGGTATAGCTAGAATATTAATAGATATTAATCCTAACTTTAGAAAAAAGTTAAGAAGAATAGGTTATTTGACAAGAGATCCAAGAATGAGAGAGAGAAAGAAGTTTGGTCTCAAGAGAGCTCGTAAAGCTCCTCAATGGGCAAAAAGATAAAACAACAGGCCTCCCATGTTTTGGGAGGCCTTTTGGTTGTGATTATTAGAGGTCGACTTGTTCAAGTCCATCTTGACCACTGTCAAGATTTGGACCTTTGCATCGGAATGCAATCCATGTCTCGTTGGTGTCTGCAGATCCCATGCCAGCATTCCTTGCTCTGGCAAATTCAACAATAAGATCTTTGTGTATTGAAACTCTTGTTTCCAATACTTCCGTTTCGCTGAGCAAGAGCTCCAATGCTCTTTTCGCGCTCTCTGCCTTAGCTGCGATATAGTACCACATTTGTCACCTCATTGATAAAAGGAACAATCTGTTTCTCCTAAAACAATATCTGTATTATATCTCATAATCTTCTCTTTGTCAATTGATTTTTTGTCTTTGATAGATTAAGATTAATGTATGCTCCATGAGATTATAGATAAATATTATTTAGATAAACAAGAAGATAGAAAGCAAACTCATTTCTATATCAGTCAGGCGGGAAAGTGTCCTCGCCATATTTTCTTTAAGTTTAAGAATGTTCCTGAAAAAGAATTAGAGGCTCATATCTTGAGATTATTTGATCATGGTGATCATATGCATCAGCTTATTATGAGTGCCTTATTAAGCACTAGAGATATCCATGTTGTTGCTTCTGAAGTAAAGATCCCTCCTCAAGAGTTAATCTCAGGAAGAGCTGATGCTGTTATTAGTGATGGTAATCAGTTATATGTTCTGGATATAAAGAGCATGAATAGTATGGTTTTTAAAGCGATGAAGGAACCAAAACCTGAGAATATTCAACAAATACAACTTTATCTTTATTATTTTAAAATACCTAAAGGAATACTTCTTTATGTTAATAAAGATAATTTACAGCTTAAAGAGTATATTTTTGATTATGATCCTTTGGAAGCAAAGAAGCTCATAGAGAATATGAATCTTCTTAAGAATCAAATTGATGGAGATGTTATTCCTAAACGTTTAGATGCTTATCCTGGAGACTGGCAATGTCGTTACTGTCAGTATAAATCAGTTTGTGATATGGCGTCTTCAGGAGAAATGAATTGGAACGACTTCAAAAACCAAATCAAAAAAGAGGTTTAATTTATTGAGTCAATTGATCTGAGGAATATATATGCTGGCTATTGACATATATCTTGTATGATATATAATGAAAATATAGTGAAACAAAGAAATGGAATACAAAGTAAAATTTTATAGAAATAGTAAAAACAATAAAAGTCCTGTTTCAGATTATCTCGACGCTTTAAGTGAAAAAGATAGATCTAAGATTTTAAAATACATAGAGTTTTTAAAAATCAATAAAGGGTATTTAGATGAACCATATTCAAAACATATTAAGGGAAAGATTAGAGAATTAAGGGTGGATTTTTCTAAAAACAGACACAGAGTATTTTATTTTATATTTGTAAAAAGAACTATAGTTTTACTTCATTGTTTCCTTAAGAAAACTAAGAAGACGCCTAATAAAGAAATTATAAAAGCACAAAATAATTATATAGATGTATTAAATAACCATAAATTATATGAACAATAATAAAAAAATAAAAATTGAAAAAGCCATTGATTTTGATGTTTATCTCAAAGAAAAACTAAAAAATCCAGAATTTAAAAGACATTTTGATGAATACGGTAAACAATTAGAAATTGCCTATCAAATCTTACAATTGAGAAAGAAAAAGAAAATGTCTCAATTGCAATTAGCGAAGAAAATTGGTACTAAACAAAGCAATGTTGCTAGGATGGAATCAGGGCAACAAAACTTTACCACAGATACTCTTCAAAAAATTGCTTCTGCGTTTAATACAGATCTCAAAATTGAGTTTGTGAAATAATTTATTGAGTCAATTGATCTGAGGAATAAAGAGTGCCTTCTGAGAGAAGGTAGAGTTTTTTGTTGCTGAAGAACATTTCTTCGTGATTGAAATCAGCTAAATCTACCGTATTCATTTTATCTCTATTATCTAGTTCGATAACCTTAATAATATTATTGAGGTCGAATATTAAATAATGACTTGTGTACCAGAAGACGTTATTTATTTCTTCTGAAAATCTGGTTACAAATAGCTCTTCGTGTTTTTCTTTTTCTGGTTGATCGTATTGTTTTTCTAAAAAGAGTACTTTTATTTCATTATTACTATAATAAGTTAGTTTATTTCTATCTGGTGAGAATTGATAGTCTTCTAAACTATCAAAAAGCTTCTTAAATGATTTTGTATCTTCATCAAAGAGATAGAGTAATTTATTTTCTCTTAAGAAAATGCTTGATCCAGAGACTATAATTTCATAGTCAGTTTCTTCTTTATACGGAAAAGCTATTATATTAAGTTTTTCAATTTTCTCTCCAGAAAGATCAGACCTAGAAACAGAGCCGAGATTATTTAAGAAGTAAATATTATTATCTGTTAGAGAACAAGTGACAATATCTTTGACAATAGGTGGAAGTATTTCTTTATTACTAATATCAACTTCATTTAATGTTGTGATGGTCTTTTTATTTTCTTTTGTCTCTTGGAGTATTAATAATTTGTTATTATCTTTTGGATGAAAGAAAATCTTTTCTGGAGAATCAAGAAAATCAAGTTTTGTTATGGTGACAGGAGACTTCTTTATATCTAATAAATAATATTGAATATTTTCTTTAAGTCCTAACTCTAAAAGAATTCTTTCTGAATTAGGAGAGAAGGTGATATTAAATAAATCTACACCTTTAGTTGAGAAATCTGTTTCATCTACTATACGGCTCTTTAGCTCATTATCTAATTCATAGAGTTTTAAACTCCAAGTAGTTTTCTTATCAACAGTATTTTCTTGTTTTATAACAATGCTTCTATTATCTGGAGATATGAAGAATTCTTCAACATTCTCAACCAACGGTTGAAAGTTTACGTTATTTGGTATTAAAGTAATATTTTTAGCTTCGGTTACTTTCTTCTTCTTTATTACCAATGTTTTTTGCCAATCATGATAACCTTCTTTTGTTACTTTAATATCATACTTATCGGGCATTAAATAATCAATAAGAACTGAACCGAAGAAAATATCAGTTTTATCTCTTAATTCATTATTTATATATATATTTGAATTTTTAGGCCAAGCCTTGAAATAGAAGATTCCTGTTTGAACTGGTTTCATACTTTGCCAATCAAAACGCCAGCCTAAAGAATAGAAGACAGTTAATGGAGCTACCATTAGAAAGAAAATAAAAAGAATCCCAAATATTATATTTCGTGTTCTTTTGGTCATATTAAGTTCATCCTATCACATATTATTCTCTTTTTCTAGTCCTTGATTTTATTCTCTCATTAGTTTAATATGAATTATATAAAGTATACTTATGGAAGAAAAATTCATCATCAAAGGGGGTATCCCTTTAAAGGGAGAAGTTGAAATAAGGGGAGCTAAAAACGCTGCTTTTCCTATTTTAGTAGCTTCTTTATTAACTAAAGAAACTTGTGTTATTGATAATTTACCTTTAATAGAGGATGTTTTTAAGATGATTAAGATTTTAGAGGTAGTTGGAGCTAATATATCTTGGGTGGAAAAAAGGAAGATAGAAATAAATTGCTCTAAAGTTGATTCATCAAAGATACCCTTCGAATTAGTTAAGTGTTTTAGGGGGTCTGTTCTATTGTTAGGTGGACTATTAGGTAGATTTAATAATGTTAAGATTCCTGCTCCAGGAGGATGTGTTATTGGCTCAAGACCAATAGATACCCATTTAGATGCTTTTGAGCAAGCCGGCGTTAAAATGTCTAAGGGTAAGTTGTATAATTTTACCAAGAGTAAAATTAATAGAGCTAGAGAGATTGTTTTAAAAGAAATTAGTGTAACGGCGACAGAAAACATGCTTTTGTTTTCGGCACTTAATCCGAAAAGAACAGTTATTAAGATTGCTGATCAAGATTATCAGGTCCAAGACCTAATAGAGGTTCTTGAAAAGATGGGGGCCGATATTAAATACGGGAAGATTAGAGAAATAGAAATTATTGGTAAAAAGAAATTAAAAGGATTTAAGCATAGTATTGTTAATGATCCAATAGAAGCTGGTACTTTTATTGTTGCTACTTTAGCAACCGAAGGTCATGTTGTGGTTAAGAATGCTGAATTACAATATTTAGACTTATTTTTAAAGAGATTAAAAGATTTTGGAGCTAACTTTAAGATATTAGATTCTAAGACGATTGAAGTTTTCCCTTCTAGGAATCTTAAAATTGACAAAATACAAAGTCTGCCTTATCCTGGAATCCATTCAGACTTACAGCCAGAGTTAGGAGTTTTGGCTACTCAAACTAAAGGACCAACAATGATACACGATCCTTTATTTGAAGGAAGATTAAGGTATCTTGATGAGTTGAATAAAATGGGAGCAGACATTATCTTTTGTGATCCCCATAGAGCCATTGTTTATGGACCAACACAATTACAAGGAGCAGCTATTCCTAGTTTAGATTTAAGAGCAGGGGCAGCAGTAATTATTGCTGGTCTTATGGCCAAAGGAGAAACAACTATTAATAATATTTATCAGGTTGATAGGGGTTACGAAAAGATAGAGGAACGTTTATCACAGCTAGGGGCTGATATTAAAAGAAGAATTAGGAGATAATATGTTTAAGAAAAGAATAGGTATAGATTTGGGAACTTGTAATTCCATAGTTTTCACTCCTCAAAAAGGGGTGGTTTTAAGTGAACCCTCTGTTGTTGCAGTTAGTCTGGAAGAAAATAAGATATTAGCCGTTGGTCAAGCAGCTAAAGAGATGACTGGCAGAACGCCAGATACAATTAGGATTTATAGACCATTAAAAGACGGAGTTATTGCTGACTATAGAGTGACGGAGGCAATGATTAGATATTTTGTTAAAAGAGCTAGCTCTCGATTTAGAATATTAAAGCCAGATTTATTAGTTGGTGTCCCAGCCGGAATTACTTCGACAGAAAAGAGAGCTGTTATTGAAGCTGGAATGGCAGCTGGAGCTAAAGGAGTTTATGTTGCTAAAGAGCCTATCTTAGCAGCTATTGGAGCTGGTATTCCAATTAACTCTTGCTCTGGTCATATGATTGTTGATATTGGTGGGGGAACAGCTGAAGTAGCAGTTATTTCTCTTGGAGGAATTGTTACTTGTCAATCATTAAGAGTGGCTGGTGATAAACTAGACAGAGCTATCTCAGACTATATTAAAAAGAAGTATAATTTAGCTATTGGTGAACAAACAGCAGAAGAGATCAAGATTAAGATTGGGACGGCTTTGCCAGAGAAGGAAGAAAGAGAAATAGAGATTAGAGGTAGAGATTTAATCTCTGGTTTACCTCAGAATATTAAGATTAAATCTAATGAGGTTTGTGAAGCTATTTCTGATCGTCTTTCGGAAATTGTCCAAACAGTTAAAGAAGTTTTAAGAGATACGCCACCAGAATTATCAGCTGATATTATGGATAAAGGTATGATTATATCAGGCGGTGGAGCTTTAATTAGAAATATAGATGAGTTGATTGCTCAATCAATCGGAGTTCCTTGCTTTATAGCTGAAGACCCTTTATTGTGTGTTGCTAAGGGAACTGGTGTTGTTTTAGAAAACCTAGATGCTTACAAAAAGAGCATTATGGCTAAAAAGAAATAATATGCATGAAAAACAATGGAAGTTTTTAATAAAGGCTGCTGAGCTTGGGAGATTACCCCATGCTCTTTTATTCTATGGTCAAGAAAAGCTTGGTAAAAAGAAACTAGCGATTGATTTTGCTAAGCATCTTGTTGGGGATATAGGGGAAACTAATCCCGACTTTATTTTATTAGAAGCTGAAAAGAAAGAAATACAAATTGGTCAGATTAGAGAACTTGTTCAGAAGCTTTCTTTTAAACCCTATGATTCTGATTATAAAGTGGCTATTGTTGATAAAGCTCACTTAATGACGCGAGAAGCTCAAAATTGTTTTCTTAAGTTTTTAGAAGAACCAACAGAGAAAACTATTTTAATATTAATTACTGAGTATCCAGCAACATTGTTGCCAACAATTATTTCCCGTGTTCAGAGAGTTAGGTTTTATCCTAGTAAAGATCTGAAAGTAGAAGAATCAGAAGAAATACTTTCTGATTTAGATAAGTTAATAAAATCAGATTTAGCCTATAGGTTTCAATATGCGAAGAAAATAACGGATAAGAATTCGGATAGTGACTTGAAAGAGATCTTAGATACTTGGCTTCGTTATTTCAGAAGAGAACTTCTTTCTAACTCTAATAACCACGCTTCTTTTATAAAGGAAATACAATCTACTCAGTTATTACTTTCAACAACTAATGTAAATCCCAAATTAGCTTTAGAGATACTATTGACGAAACTTTAAAAAGTCATCCCGGACGACCTTTATTTGCTCTGATGATTTATTTCTGTTAATATGAAGTATATAAATATAAACATATGGAATACAAAGAAATTATAAACAAAGTTAAACCAGAGATGGAGAAAGTCGTTTCTTTCTTAGAAAGAGAGTTAGCTAAGATAAGAACCGGTAGAGCTTCAGCTTCTTTAGTTGAAGATATCGTCGTTGATTGTTTTGGTCAGAAGTTTCCCTTAAAACAATTAGCTTCAATATCGTCTCCAGAACCAAAACAGATTATTATTCAGCCATGGGATAAATCATATATTGAAGGAATTGAAAAAGCTATTTCAAGATCAAGCTTAGGATCGGCTCCAATAGTTGATAAAGATATTATTAGGATATCTTTACCACCTTTAAGTGAAGAATATAGAAAGACATTAGCCAGAATATTATCTGAAAAACAAGAAGAAGCAAGAAAAACAATTAGGCATTGGAGGGGGGAGGCATGGGAACAAGTTCAAAACGAGACTAAAACAGGCGAGATCAGAGAAGACGATAAGTTTAGAGCTAAGGATGAACTTCAAAAAATTGTTGATGAGTATAATAAAAAGATAGAAGATATTGGTAAGAGAAAGGAAAAGGAGATCTTTGAGTAACTATGACAATTATTATTGCAATTATATCCCTTGTATTATTAGTGACTTTCCATGAGTTAGGTCACTTTTTGTTTGCTAAAAAGTTCGGTGTCAGAGTTGATGAGTTTGGAATAGGTTATCCTCCTAGATTGTTTGGTAAGAAAATAGGAGGAACTATTTATTCTCTTAATCTTTTACCATTAGGTGGTTTTGTTAAGATTTATGGTCACGAAGAAAGAATAGAGGAAGTAGATAGTTTTAGCACAAAACCATTTTATCAGAAGTCTATTATTATTTTAGCTGGAGTAGCTGTCTTTTGGGTAATAGCTGCTATTTTATTAACAGCGGTAATGTTGATTGGTGCTCCTTCTTTAATACAGGATAATGAAACTTCTGGCTTCGTTGATGCTAAGGTTCAAATTATTAGTGTTGCTAATAACTCACCAGCTTCAGAAGCTGGATTAAAAGCAGGAGATGTTCTTAAAAGTATTAATGGGATAAGTGTTGATAAAGTTTCAGAGGTCCAAGAGTTTTCTAAAGATTATCAAGGTAAAGAGATGATTTTAGGAATTCAAAGAGGACAGAAGATTTTAAGCTTAACAATAGTTCCAAGAGTTGATGTCCCATCTGGAGAAGGACCAATAGGAGTCTCTTTGCTGAGAACAGCTTTAAAGAAAACTGTTTGGTACAAAGCTCCTATTGATGGAATATTAGCTACAGGAACTTTGACTAAGGCTGTCGTTATGGGCTGGGTAACTACTATTAAGAGTTTATTCCAAGAAGGAGGTGTTCCTGAAGGTGTTGAAATAAAGGGTCCTATTGGTATTTTTGAATTATTCAATGATGTTGGAGGATTAGGCGCAAGCTATTTCTTACAACTGGTAGCTCTTATCGCTATCTCTCTTGCCCTGATTAATGTCTTGCCTATTCCTGCCTTAGATGGTGGTTGGTTTCTCTTTCTTGTTATTGAAAAGATAAAAGGAAAACCATTGAACCAAAAGATTATTCAAAATATTAGTGTCTTTTTCTTCTTATTATTAATAGCTTTATTAATCTGGATTACTATTAAAGATATAATTGGATTATTTTAAGATTATGAAACAATCAACTCTTTTCTATAAATCACTTAAAGAGTCTCCTAAAGATGCTCAAGCAAAGTCTCATATCCTTTTAACTAGAGCTGGTTTTATTGATCAGTCAGCTGCTGGTGTTTTTACCTTTTTACCTTTAGGCTTGAGAGTCTTAAAGAATATAGAAAGGATTATTAGAGAGGAAATGATTAAGGTAGATGGCCAAGAGATTTTAATGCCAGCTTTAATATCTAAAGAAAGTTGGGAGAAAACAGGTAGATGGGAGAGTTTTGATGTTTTGTTTAAATTAAAAGGAAGTGGCGATAAAGAGTACGGTTTAGGAGCGACCCATGAAGAAGTTATTTCTCCTTTAGCTAAGAAGATTATTTTATCATACAAAGATTTACCTCTTTGTTTATTCCAGATTCAAACAAAGTTTAGAGATGAGCTTAGAGTTAAATCAGGACTTTTAAGAACTCGTGAGTTCTTAATGAAGGATCTTTATTCTTTTCATATCGATGAAGAAGATTTAGGTGAATATTATGAAAAGGTTTCTAAAGCCTATTTAAACATATTTAAAAGATGTGGTATTAAAGCTTACAAAACATTAGCTTCTGGTGGTAGTTTTTCAAAGTTTTCTCATGAATACCAAATGGTTACTGAAGCTGGTGAAGATACAATCTATGTTTGTTCTCAATGTGATATAGCTATTAATAAAGAGATAAAAGATAAAGTTAAGAAATGTCCTCAGTGTGGAGGTTCTAAGTTTGAAGAGAAGAAAGCTGTTGAAGTAGGGAATATCTTTAATCTCGGTGATAAATATTCACTACCTTTTGATTTAAAGTTTAAAGATAAAGATGGAAAGGAGAAACCAGTTATTATGGGTTGTTATGGAATAGGACTAAGTAGGTTAATGGCTGCTATTGTTGAAGCTAATAATGATGAAAGGGGGATTATCTGGCCTAAAGAAGTCGCTCCTTTTGATATTCATTTGATTAGCATTAAAGCTAAGAAAGAAGCTGATAAGCTATATAACAAACTAAAAGATAAAAGAGTGTTGTATGATGATAGGGAAGATGTTGGTGCTGGAGAGAAGTTTGCTGATGCTGATTTAATGGGTATTCCAGAAAGATGGGTTATTAGCTCCAAAACCTTAGAAAAGAAATCTATAGAGATCAAAAAAAGAAATTCTCAAAAACCTAAGATAGTGAAGATAGATTCGTATTAATTTACTTATGGGAAAGTATAAAGAATTATTAGAAGAACGAAAGAAATGGTATAAAAGTGTTAAAGAGGTTAAATGTCTTGTATTAAAGGAAACTGTTTATTTTACCTCTAAGGGTTTTCATCATCTCAGGTACCCAAGTGGGAAAATGAGACCAATAAAAGAACAATTATATAAATTAGGGCTTTTGCCCTTGGCGATACCTGTTATAAAAAATGCGAAAAAAGTAGAAAAATATGAAAAGTCTTTTGTGAAAGGAAAAGACATAGAATTATGGGTTTTAAAAGAAGTTGTTGGTAAACAAAAAACCTTGGTTAAGGTTATTTTAAGAAGAGTAGGGACGGGAAAGATAACATTCTTTAGCATTATGAAACAGACAAAAAACAAGAAGCTAGATCTTGAAATCAAAAAGACCCTTCATAAGAAGTAGTCTTTTTGATGTACCCACCTTCGGCTTATGGAATTCCTTAGCCGAGACAAACCTTTCGGTTCATGGGTACGCTTTCACAATAGCAATCTTGACAAACTTTGTCAAGTATTAGTGTAATATTTAAAGGATTTTTACAAAAAACCGCTTGATTAAGATAACTCAAGCGATTTTGTTTTAGGGTTTCTTGCTGTTTTTGGGGAGTTGTAAGTGAGTAAAGCTTAGCTTTACTCACATTTACTCACATTAGCTTTACTCACAAAGATAAAGTTAGTTTAGTGAAGATATAGAAAAAGCCGGACGTGTTAATTGTCCGGCTTTTGGTCTGGCTTTTTGTCCGAAATGTGCGTTAATTAACTAACCGTCTTGCTCTTGTAATCTAATTCTGTTAATATGGAATATAAATATGTTTGATAAGTTTTTCTCATATATCTCGCATAATATTGCTATAGATCTAGGGACTGCTAACTCCCTTGTTTATGTTCAAGGAAAAGGCATTGTCATTAATGAGCCTTCTGTTGTTGCTATTAATAATAAAACAGGACAAGTTTTAGCTATTGGTGAAGAAGCAAAAAGAATGGTTGGTAGAACTCCGGCTCATATTGTTGCTACCAGACCATTAGTTGATGGTGTTGTCTCTGACTTTGAAGTAACAGAACAAATGTTGAAATACTTCATTGAAAAGGTTCATAAGAGAAAGTTTCTCTTAGGTCCAAGACCAAGAGTTATTATTGGTATTCCTTATGGTGTTACTGAAGTTGAAAAGAAAGCTGTTAAAGATGCAGCCAGAAACGCTGGAGCCAGAGAGGTATTTTTAATTGAAGAACCAATGGCCTCAGCAATTGGTGCTAGACTACCTGTACAAGAAGCTGGTGGAAACTTTATAATAGATATAGGGGGTGGAACAACAGAAGTAGCTGTTATTTCTTTAGGGGGTGTTGTTATTGCTAAGAGCTTACGTGTTGCTGGAGATAAGTTGAATGAGGATATAATAAGGTTTGCTCAGGAAGAGTATAAGCTGTTGATAGGGGAAAGAGCAGCTGAAACAGCTAAGATTGGTATTGGTTCTGCCTATCCATTAAAAGAGAAGAGAGAACTTCCTTTAAGAGGTAGAAACTTAGTGACTGGCTTGCCAGAAGAGGTTATAGTTAATGATGAAGGAATTAGAAGAGCGATGCAGAAATCAATAAAGCAGATTGTTACAGCTGTTAAAACTACTGTAGAAGAAACTCCACCAGAACTATTAGCTGATATTATGGGTAAAGGAATATTCTTATGTGGTGGCGGTAGTTTATTAAAAGGATTAGATATTTTAATACAAGAAGAAGTTAAGATTCCTGTTAAGATTATTGAAGATCCAATGACCTCTGTCGTTAGAGGAGCAGGAATGGTTTTAGAGAATATAGATCAATTATCGGAAACATTAACCGAGACAGAGCAACTTGCTCCGCCTAGATAATATGATTGAGAAAGAAGATGTTAGGAACATTGCTAAACTAGCTAGATTAGGAATTAGCACTGCTGAAGAAGTAAGATTTCAAGAAGATCTTTCTTCTGTTTTAGACTATATTGATTTATTGAACGAAGTTGATGTTGCTGATGTTAAACCAACTTTTCATCCTTCTGAAAGCTACTTTAAGAAGAATGTGGTTAGAGAAGATATTGGAGAAGATGGTGAAGAAGCTGATAAGCTAATTAAAGCTTCTCCAGATAAAGAAGAAAGGTATTTTAAAGTAAAGTCAATATTCTAATGGACTTAACTAAATTGAACATACAACAAGCCCATGAAGGACTAGTTAATAGAGAATTTTCTAGTCTTGAATTAACTACTGCTTTTTTGAATAAAACAGATGACTTCTTTGCCTTCTTGAATGTCACTAGAGACTTATCTATTAAACAAGCCAAAGAAGTGGATAAAAGAATCTTTAACAAAGAAGAGATTTCTTCTTTGACTGGAATTCCCGTGGCAATAAAAGATAATATGATGGTTAAAGGAGAGAAGTGTACTTGTGCTTCAAAGATATTGGAAAACTATATTGCTCCCTATGATGCAACGGTTGTTAAGAAATTAGATGGTCCAGTAATTTTAGGTAAGACAAATATGGATGAGTTTGCTATGGGTTCGTCTACTGAAAACTCTGCCTTTGGACCAACTAAGAATCCTCACGATATTACCCGTGTTCCTGGTGGAAGTTCTGGAGGATCAGCGGCAGCTGTAGCTGATAATCTGTGTTGTTATGCTCTTGGTTCTGATACAGGAGGGTCTATTAGGCAACCAGCCTCTTTCTGTGGAGTAGTCGGCTTAAAGCCGACCTATGGAGCTGTTTCTAGATATGGATTGGTTGCTTTTGCTAGTTCTTTGGATCAAATAGGAACATTAACTAAAACAGTCGATGATGCTCAGCTTGTCTTTGAAACTATTTCAGGGAAAGATATTAAAGATTCTACTTCAGTTGATTTCAAGGTTGATGATAAGGAAATTAAGATGAAAAGGCTAAAGATCGGGATACCCAAAGAGTATTTTATAGAGGGGATAGAACCAGAAGTTAAAGAGATAATAGAGAAGTCTATTAAAAAAGCAGAAGAACAAGGAGCTAAAATAGTAGATATTAGTTTACCTCATACTAAGTATGCTTTAGCAACTTACTATATTATTATGCCCTGTGAGGCCTCTTCTAATTTATCTAGATATGATGGTGTAAAATATGGATTATCAAAAGAAGGAGAAAACTTACTAGATGTCTATTTAAAAACTAAAGAAGCTGGTTTTGGCGATGAAGTGAAGAGAAGAATTATGCTTGGAACATATGCTTTATCAGCTGGCTATTATGATGCTTATTATCTAAAAGCTCAAAAGGTAAGAACATTGATTAAGCAGGACTTTGATAAGGCCTTTGAGAAAGTTGATGCTATTTTTACTCCAACTTCTCCTTTTCCCGCCTTTAAGATAGGGGAAAAGGTGTCAGATCCTTTGTCAATGTATCTCTCAGATATTTTTACTGTTTCTGTAAACTTAGTCGGTTTACCAGCCGTTTCTGTGCCAGTTGGACTAGCGGGAAATCTCCCTGTTGGTTTGCAGATTATCGGTAAACCTTTTGAAGAACATAAGATATTAAATATAGCTAAAATCTATGAATAGTTTAAATCAAGTAGCAAGTATTCTTTCATCTGTAATATCTTTAATAAAAGACCCAATATTTCTTTTTTATGCTAAAGTAGTCTGTTTGAGCATAGGAGGAATCTTCCTCTTCTTTATAATCCTTTTCTTGAAAAGAACTAGATGGTTAGAGTTTAAGGTGCTTGAAAATATGGTAGAGGTAACTACTCACAGGCCTTATGGTGTTCAGAAGACGTTTAAGCAATGGTCTAAAATTACTAAAAGATTAGAAGGGGGAAAAGAAACGGAATACAGAATGGCTATTATTGAAGCTGATAGTTTGTTAGGAGACATATTAAGAAAGATGGGCTATAAAGGGGAGACATTAAGAAGCTTATTAGAACAAGTTGATACAAAGATATTGCCTAATCTGGAAGATATTTGGTATGCTCATGAACTTCGTAATAATATAGTCCATGATTCAAATTACGACCTAAATCTAGAGAATGCTAAAAAGGCAATGAAAATCTACGAGCAAGCATTCAGAGATCTTCAATTATTCTAACAAATAATGCATAAGCCTGGCTTATGGCAATGTGCTTGATTTTGTTTTAAAAATATAATATAATAGGAGTGCGGAGTAGAGAAGTAGTATCTTGCGAGGCCCATAAGCTTAATTGTGGCCTGGAATAGTAATATTCCGTGGAAAAATCCTCTAAATTGCTGGAAACCTAAGTTTTAATAATATGGCAATCGGCAGCCAAGCCTATCATTGATAGGAAGGTTCAGAGACTATAATGGGGACTTCCTTTAAGGAAGATGGGATAGTCCATTCCACTTGGAAACAAGTGATTACTAAGAACCTCGAGACACGGGTGCAATTCCCGTCTCCGCAACAAGCAGGCCGGTGTAGCTCAGTGGTTAGAGCAAAATCTTCATAAGGTTGAGGTCGCAAGTTCGATTCTTGCCACCGGCACATTGGCTTTATTGGGGGCGTAGATCAATTGGTTAGATCGTTTCCCTGTCACGGAAAAGGTTGCCGGTTCGAGTCCGGTCGCTCCCGCATATAGCAAGGAATTTATTTCCTTGTTTTGTTTTAATTGACGATGGTCTGGTAAAATGGTAGAAGTATAAGAGTTATGCTCATTGACATTTAAATAATATTTAGAAGGAAGGATGCGTGATATGTGTAATATGAAGGAAAAGGAAAGAGAGAATCTAGCGAGAAGAACGACATTAGCACTCTTCGTGCCTCTTATCCTGATAGGTTATTTCTTCTATTCTAAGTTAGGAAGGAGTCCTTACGTTTTTTGTTCAGGAATTGTTGCCTTGATGGTCTATTTCTTAATGTATATAAATAGATACCATCTAGTCAATTCTTTTCCAGAGGATTCTTCTGGGAGAATAAAGCATCTTCGGATTCATCGGTTTTTATGTATCTGTCTTTCAGTATTTGGACTGATTTTTTTAGCTACGTTGTTACTAACTATCGAAAATATGAAAAAACCTTAAAAATAAAGGAGATTTAATTTATAGCTGCTAGCGGGAAACTAGTGGCTTTTTTATCCTTCACCTTTCTTAATGCTCTAGTTTTTTGGGGTGTTAAAAGGTGAAGGATTTATTCACAGCTCTAGCTTGATTTAAGGTTAATTTTAAGGTAAAATAGAGATATAGACATGAATAAAAATATCATTATAACCAATCCTGAAGAGGAGTTTTTGATTAAAGAATTAAACAAAAGGAAAGATGTTAACGCTGAAAGAATCAAGAGATTATTAAAACTTCCTGACTTAACGAAGAAAGAAAACTCACCTGTAAAATTCTTAACTGATCAGATAATAAGTCTACCAATGTTTGCTGGTTTTGACTTAGTTGATTTTCCTAAAATAGTATCAGTTGAAGATAACTTCGATCTTTTGAATACTCCTGAAGATCATCCTAGTCGTAAAGAAACAGATACTTATTATCTTTCTGATAAGTATGTTTTAAGAACACAAACGACAACAATGTGGCCTTTCTATTTGAAAGAAAAGAAGATATTAAAGAAGCTAGAGAAAGAAGGTTGGGTTGGGGCTTTATCAACTGGTATTGTCTTTAGGAAAGATGAGATTGATAGAAATCATTTTCCTGCTTTCCATCAAATAGATGGACTATATATTTGTAAAAAAGATCAGAAGATTATAACTAAAAAGGATTTAGAAGAAGTACAGGTTAATATTGCTAAGGGCATCTTTGGAGATGATGTTAAATGTAAGTTCTTAGTAGATTCTTTTCCTTTTACAGATCCATCGGTAGAATTGGATATTAAAATAGGTGAACGTGATTGGATGGAGGTTACTGGAGCCGGTCTTGTCCATAACCAAGTTTTAGAAAATCTAGGCATAGACTCTAAGGTATATAATGGTTGGGCCTTTGGTTTTGGTGTAGATAGACTAGCAATGGTGAAGATGGGAATTCCTGATGTTAGAGTTCTTTGGTCTGAAGATTCAAGAATTACTAGCCAATTTAAAGATATTAATAGTCATTACAAAGAAGTAAGTAAATACCCAGAGACTTCTAGAGACATTTCCTTTATAATAGATAAAAGCATTAATTTGAATCAGTACTATGAGATTATTAGAGATTTGGCTAATAATCTGATTGAGAAAGTTGAGCTTGTTGATGAGTATGAAGATGAAAAGAAGTTTGGTAAAGATAAAAAGAGCTATACTTTCAGAATAATCTATCAATCTCTTGAAAGGACTTTGACTAACGAAGAGATAAATAAAATACAAGAAGAGATTAGAGAAAAAACAAAAGAAGAATTAAAAGTTATTTTAAGATAAGCCCTTCATCTTTTAAGGTGTTTGGGACAAGGGGACATTGCATAAAAAACAAAACAATAATAAATATAAAAGGTGAAGGGTAAATATGCCTAAAGAAATAAAAAAGGAAGAGTATACGGCTAAAGATATATATGTTCTAGAGGGTCTTGATCCTGTTAGAAAAAGACCAGGTATGTATATTGGTTCAACTGGACCAGATGGTTTACATCATTTAATTTGGGAGGTTGTTGACAATGGCTTGGATGAGGCGATGGCTGGTTACGCTAAGAATATAGAGGTGGTATTATTATCGAATAGTAGAGTTAAGATTAGTGATGATGGAAGAGGAATACCAGTAGAAAAACATGCTCAGACAAAGAAGTCGGCCCTAGAAACTGTCATGACTACTTTGCATGCTGGTGGTAAGTTTGGCGGTGATGCCTATAAAGTGTCTGGTGGGTTACATGGTGTTGGTGTTTCTGTTGTTTGTGCTTTATCTAATTATTCAAAGGCAGAGATTTGTCGAGGTGGTATTAAATATTATCAAGAATATGCTAAAGGAAAGGTAAAAGGTGCGGTTAAAAAAGATGGAACTTGTAAACAAACAGGAACAACTATTATCTTTGAACCAGACAACACTATTTTTACAGAAACAGTTTTTAATAAAAAGAAGATTTTAACTCATTTAAGACAGCAAGCCTATTTAACTAAAGGAGTGAAAATAACAGTTAGAGATGAAAGAGAAGAGTTAAAGACTAGTCATAGTTTCTACTTTGACGGTGGTCTTGCTTCCTATGTTAAATATCTGGTTTATGGAAACATTACTCGTCACCCAAATGTTTTTTATTGTTCAGGAGAGAAGAATGGTTTGCTAGTTGAGGCAGCTTTCCAATATACTCAAGAATACGAATGTAATGAACAAAGCTTTGCTAACAATATATTTACCGGAGAAGGGGGGACTCATCTAACGGGGTTTAGAACAGCCCTAACAAGAACTCTTAATGATTGGGCTAGAAAAAATGATGTTCTTAAAGAAGCAGATGCTAATTTATCCGGTGAAGATATTAGAGAAGGATTAACCGGAGTTGTTTCTATAAAGATAAAAGATCCTCAGTTTGAAGGACAAACAAAAGCTAAGCTTGGTAATGTTGAAGCTAAAACAGCAGTTGATCAAGTTGTTTCTGAACATTTAACCGATTTTCTCGAGAGAAATCCTCAAGACGCCAGAGCTATTATTGAGAAATGTCTTTTATCTTCTAGGGCAAGAAAAGCAGCTAGAGCTGCTAGAGAAACAGTTTTAAGAAAAGGTGTTTTAGAGGGATTAGCCTTACCTGGTAAATTAGCTGATTGTTCTTCTAAAAAGCCAGAAGAATCAGAATTATTCATCGTGGAAGGAGAATCCGCCGGAGGCTCGGGAAAACAAGGAAGAGATAGAAGATTTCAAGCTATATTACCTTTAAGAGGAAAGATTCTTAATGTAGAAAGAGCTCGTTTAGATAAGATTCTTAATTCAAAAGAGATAAGAGCTTTAATTATTGCTTTAGGAACTGCTATTGCTGATGATTTCAATATAGATAAATTAAGATATCATAGGATTATTCTTATGGCTGATGCTGATTCAGATGGTAATCATATCAAGACGTTACTCTTAACATTATTTTATCGTCACTTTAGACCGATTATTGAAAAAGGTTATCTCTATGCTGCTCAGCCTCCTCTATATAGGATTCAATCAGGTAAAAGTATGCAGTATGCCTATAGTGATCAAGAAAAAGAAAAGATATTAGCCTCTCTAGAGAAGAATAAAATAGCTCCTTCTATTCAGAGATATAAAGGTCTTGGAGAGATGAATCCAGCTCAACTATGGGAAACAACGATGGATCCAGAAAAACGTGTTTTACTACAAATAAACATAGAGGATGCTAAAGAAGCCGACAGAATCTTTGATACTTTAATGGGCGATGAAGTTCCTCCAAGAAAGAAATTTATCCAAACATACGCTAAAGAAGTTAAAAACCTTGACATTTAATTAGTCTTCAGTTATTATCTAGGTGAGGCCTAAGGGCTGTTTTTAAAACCATGAAAATATTTAAAAAGATTGCAACATTTCCAACCTTTCTTAAAGAAGTTCGTTTGGAGATGAAAAAAGTAAATTGGCCGAGCAGAAGTGAAACAATAAGATACACTCTTATTATAGTCGGTGTCTCTCTTGTTGTCGCTGCCTTTTTGGGTGGACTTGATTATGTTTACTCAACCTTATTAAATAAATTTGCAATGTAATGCCAAAACAACAACTCCCACAACAAAAGAATTGGTACGTTATTCATACATATTCTGGTTATGAAGATGCTGTTGCTAAAGGACTTCAACAAAGAGTAGAATCTTTAGGTATGGAGGATAAGATTTTTAATATTATTGTTCCTAAAGAGAAGAAGATTAAAATTAAATCAGGAAAAAGAAAGACAACAGAAGAAAAGATCTATCCAGGTTATGTTTTAGTAGAAATGATTGTTACTGATGATTCTTGGTATGTTGTTAGAAATACCCCTAATGTAACTGGTTTTGTTGGGGTTGGAACTACACCTGTACCAGTTTCATTGAAAGAAATAGAAGTATTAAAGAAAAGAATGGGAGTTGAGGTTCCTAAGCATAATATTGAGGTTAAAGTAGGGGATGCAGTGAAAATTACAGACGGTCCTTTCAAAGATTTTGATGGAAAGGTTTCAGATATTGATCCTGAGAAAGGAAAAATTAAAGTATTAGTTAATATGTTTGGAAGAGATACTCCAGTTGAGTTAGACTCACTCCAAATTAAAAAGATTTAATTATGGCAAAGATTACTAAAAAGGTAAAACTTCAAATTCAAGCAGGAAGCGCAACACCAGCACCGCCAGTTGGACCGGCTCTAGCTCCTCATGGAATAAATATGAGTGAGTTTTGTCAGAAGTTTAATGATGCTACCAAGGAACAAGCTGGATTTAAGATTCCTGTTGAGATAACTATTTATGAAAATAGGACTTATGATTTTAAAGTCAAACAACCACCAGCATCTGAGTTAATTAAGAAAGAAATTGGTTTAGAGAAGGGTTCGGGTGTTCCTAATAAAAAGAAGGTGGGGAAGATAACTAAAGCTCAGTTGAGAAAGGTGGCAGAGAGAAAAATGTCTGATCTAAATACTAATGATGTAGAGCAGGCCATGAAGGTTATAACAGGAACTGCTAAGAATATGGGGGTTGAAGTTGAGGGATAAATGATATATGATTAAGGAGCAAAAGGCTCCTTAATTTTTTTAAACACATATGGAAGAAAGACCATCAAAAGATAAATATTATTTAAACATAGCTGAAGAGATCGCTAAAAGATCTACTTGTTTTAGGGCACATGGCGGTTCTCTTATTGTTAAAGATGATCAGATTATTGCTACTGGGTATATAGGAGCTCCTAGAAAAACAAAAGATTGTTTAGAAAGAGGAGAGTGTTTAAGGGATAAATTAAATATTCCTCATGGCAAGCAATATGAGATATGTCGAAGTGTTCATTCTGAGCAGAATGCTATTATTAACGCCGCTAGAGCAGGAGTTAGTTTATTAGGATCAACGATGTATTTACATACTAGAAATGGAAGGGGAGAAACAATAGATGCTTTTCCTTGCTATATCTGTAAAAAGATGATTATTAATGCTGGTATTGAAAAGATGATTTGTGGTAATAAAGATGGGGGAATAACCACTTTCTATATCAAGGATTGGGTTGATGAATGGAAACAAGGAGATGTTTTAGATGATAAATATCAATATGGTTCAGACCAAAACAAAAAAGAGAACTTAAATTAGAGTTATAATCGTGATAGGCTTAGCCTATCACAAACTTGTTATAATATATCGAGGTTGAACCTCGATAT
>Ga0268279_1000406_pt1 | contig 27525 bp, 27 predicted proteins | sample saktaG_6_FD_190142 | JGI IMG/M metagenome (GOLD analysis project Ga0268279, IMG submission 190142) | Saline water microbial communities from Sakinaw Lake, British Columbia, Canada - sak_2010_1_5_80m | ecosystem: Environmental > Aquatic > Non-marine Saline and Alkaline > Saline ...
GTATATCATTGTGACCTATCACAGAAACCCCTTCCTTGGGCATGCAGTAGACACAGCGAAGATTACATCTGTCGGTAATTGAAATCCTTAAATAGTTGATATTTCTATTATTCTTGTCGATCATGAGTTTCCCCTTAGAAAAGTAAAATACCTTTTAACACATTTAAGGACGTATCGCAAGAACAGCATGCATTCAGCGATCAGATATGCTGTTAATATGTGGGGTCTCAATGCCGGAGATTTTTAAAAGGTGTTAAAGCATTAATCTCTCCTCAAGTGAACGCCTCATTCTCGACTGTCGGATTTTTAATCTCATGTCGCAATAATCCGGAAAACCCCTGACTCTGCTTATAGGGTTTACGTAAAAAGGAATTAATTGATCAACTGTTTAATTTTTCAACAGAGGTATGTTTAAAAATTAAACAGTTTTAGTTTATTGTCTATTATCTATTATTGATTACTCAATAGATGTGCGTTGTGCCTATAAGCCAACTTATTATATTTATTGAACTTATTTACATGAAATCGGCTTGTTTCCAGAATATTCCGGTTTTGGCACAAATATTGTTATCTACTAGGATAAAATTTATAAGAACTAAGAAAGGGAGGTTAAGGTCATGAAAGAGATAATGGTTACGTTAACACAGACTTCGGTGGGGATAAGTGTAGCGATAGTGATGGGACTCGCTATTCTTGCATTTGCTATCTGGTATGGTTTCTACATTATATACCTTCCGGTAGCATCTCTCACCTCTGTTGTGAAAATTAAGCTTGAAGAACGCAGGTTGAGAAAAGCAGGGTTGGTTGCCGACTATGATTTTCATTATGCATCGATTCCCGAAGTGGGACTTACCATGGCGGATGGCGGTAGCCAGATAGAAAAAAAGAAGTCCCCTGACAAAGAAAGATAGCCTTTCATATCATTATCCTATGGACTGTTCAAATTGAGGAAGGAGATTTAAATGGGAATTGGCAGGAGAGTTTTTCTAAAGGGGTTAGGAGCAGGAATCGCGGGAGTAACTTCGGGAAGTATTTTGACGCCGGACAAGCTCGGGGCAACTGAAAGCGCTGGAAGTAAGGAAATTGCGGGGAGTGAAGAATTTATGGGTGTCCTGATTGACACCACCAGATGTGTCGGCTGCCGGAGTTGTGAGGTGGCGTGCGCTGAGGCACACAATTTTCCTGTTCCGGACATAGAGGATGAATCTGTTTTTGAAACACCACGACAGCCAACAGAATCACAATGGACAGTCGTTAATCGTTTTGAGACGGAAAAGGGGGAGGTTTTTGTAAAGAAACAGTGCATGCACTGCAATCAGCCTGCCTGTGCGGCGGCCTGCCTGGTCAATGCAATGCGTAAAACGAAAGAAGGGCCGGTTGTTTGGGGAGAAAACTGTATGGGGTGTCGGTACTGCATGTTTTCGTGCCCTTTTGACATTCCGAAGTTCGAATACGGTAAATGGAATCCCAAGATTCAGAAGTGCAACCTCTGCTGGGAAAGATTAAAGAAGGGTGAGAAACCTGCCTGTGTGGAAGCCTGTCCGGAGGAAGCATTGACTTTTGGTTCGAGAAGAAACATGATTGAAGAAGCAAACAGAAGGATATATGGCAGCCCCGGAGAATATGTTTCCCATATTTACGGGGAGCATGAAGTGGGAGGCACCGGATATCTTTATATTTCACCGGTTCCGTTTGAACAGATTGGCTTCCCAACCGATCTGGGGACAACTGCCTATCCGGAATATACCACCGGTTTTCTTTTCAGTGTTCCTTTCGTCCTTATTTTATGGCCCGCACTGCTGTCGGGAATCAGTTATGCGACTAAATGGAAAGAAGAGAAGAGAAAAGAGGGGGGAACACGATGAAGGGAAAAGCGGCTGCTGTAGAAATAAAAAACTTCAAGGAATTTGTAGCTTTCATTTTGAGTGAGTTGAAGCCAAAAGGGAAGCTTTTGACCCCCTTTAATGTGATTTCCGCTCCCATAATGCTTCTTGGTGCGGTACTCATGGTGATCCATTTGACAGGTTTTGCCGAGGTCACCCATCTTTCTCAAGAATTTCCATGGGGGATATGGATCGGATTTAATGTGATGGTAGGTGTAGCCTTTGCCGGCGGTGCCTATGTTCTCACCTTTGTCGTCTATGTCCTTCGATCGGAAAAATACCATCCGATTATCAGAGCGACCGTTCTCAATGGTTTCCTTGCCTATGTCTTTTATGCAGGTGCACTGGCCCTTGATGTCGGTCGTCCGTGGAATATGGTAAATGTACTGGTGGGAAACAGTTTCGGGGTAGGTTCAATACTGTTTTTGGTTGCCTGGCACTTTTTACTTTACATGGTAGCAGAGTTTATTGAAATTTCTCCTGCATTCGCCGAATGGCTTGGATGGAAGAGGGTTAGGAAATTCCTCTGCACGCTTACCCTTGGAGCGGTAATATTCGGGATCACCCTTTCCACCCTTCATCAATCGGGTCTCGGGGCATTGTTTATGATGGCCAAGGGGAAAATCCATCCCCTCTGGTATTCAGAATATGTTCCTATACTCTTTCTTGTTTCCAGCATCTTTGCAGGGATTTCCCTGGTAATATTTGAAGGATCAATAAGCCACAGGGTTTTTAAGGATAAGTTGAGCTACGAGTATCGTACATCTTACAAAGACATGATGGTGGGTCTGGGGAAGATATGCGCGGGTGCAATGTTCGTTTATTTCTTCCTGAAATTAGTTCTATTGATCCATGGCGGGCACTGGTCGCTGTTGAATACACCAATGGGTTACTGGTACCTTATCGAGGTTGTCGGACTGGTGGCCATCCCCTGCTTTTTGTTTCTTCAGGGTGCGAGGTATAAAAATCTTACCTTAATCCGTGTAGCCACGGTTCTTGCCATGTTGGGGATTGTGATCAACCGCCTCAATTATTCAGTTATTGCATACAAATGGTGGATACCTTTCAGTCAAAGGTATGTTCCCTCCCTGGGGGAAATCGTCATAGCTCTCACTTTTGTATTTATCAATATATGGGCATTCAGGTGGATTGCGATGAGAATGCCGATATTCGAAGCGCCGCCTGCATGGGCAGTTGAGGAAGATGAACGAGAAGAAGAAGACTTTGCTTTTGAACCTAAACTGGGCGTTACTATGGCCGATGGCGGCAAAAAAATGGTTGAGAGAGAACGGTGATTTGTGTATCCGGATCTCAAAAAAATATTTGACTGATTGACATTAATCGAGAAAGGACATTTTACAATGGAAGGTTTTACATACGTTGATATATTTGCAACAAAGGGGCCTGAATATCTTCTTGTAATAAGTGCTCTTCTAACATTTATCTTCTTCTGGAAGATGTTGAGTACGCCTGCAAAAAAAGTTTATGAGGTGGTTGAAAGTATTGTTCCCGCCGTCGGCAAGTGGTTTCGTCTTCCCGCCGAGGGGATATATTTCCATCAGGGGCATGCCTGGGCAAAGATGGAAAATGAAGATGTGGTAAACGTAGGCATTGATGATTTTGCCCAAAAGCTGGTGGGAAAAATCGATTCAATTGAGGTACCGAAAGTTGGTTCTGCCGTTACCCAGGGAGAGAAGGGCTGGACACTGAAAGTAGACTCCAAATCTATTGACATGCTCTCACCAGTCGATGGAAAAGTATTGGCCATAAACAGAAAGCTTGTGGAATCACCGGAAAGTATCAATGAAGATCCTTACGGTGATGCCTGGTTGATGAAAGTTCAGGTACCAAAGGTTTCGGCAAATTTGAAGAATCTATTATCGGGTAAGGTCGCCGGAAGATGGATGGAAGAAGTGAGGGAAGATTTACTTTCCCGGATGAACTATAATCTTGGTACAGTTTATCAGGACGGTGGTGTGCCGGTTAATGGTATAGCAAGAAATTTAGATCAGGAGAAATGGGATGAAGTGGCGAAGGATTTTTTCTTGACTTTATAACATTGACAGGTGTGATTGAAGAAGCCTTTGTGTCTTATAACCTCTTGCCGGATTAACCGGGTAATTGTTGCTTAGAAGGTGTAAAAACGAGGATCCGAGTTTAGGGACATTAGGAGAGAGTATATGAATAAAGAGGATACAAAGTTTCACGTGATACCCCGGGAAGAACTAAAGTGTATCTGGATGGCTATCGGTTTGGTATCTTACAAACTCTGTGATCGCTGTCATCAGTGTGAAGACTGCCAGTTCGACAAGGCGATGAGAAATGAAGCCGTTACGAAGGGTGGCTTCCAGGAATCAGGAACCGATTATGAAGAAGGAGTGCCTGAAAATGATTCTTCCATCTGGATTGACGAATCAGTCTTTTACCATATTAATCATTGCTGGATAAAAGTGGAAAAACCCGAAAAGGTGAAGGTAGGGATAGATCCTTTCTTAGCCCAGTTTATCTTGAACCCCAAGGTGGTTATTCTACCTGAAACAGGAGATTTTATTGACCGGGGAAACTGTTTTGCCCATATTATCCAAGAAAATAATATCTTTCCTGTCATTTTCCCACTGAGCGGATCGATTCAAGCATCAAACCTTAACCTGAAAAAGAAGCCGGAACTGATAACCAGTGATCCGCTGGGAGAGGGCTGGTTGGTAAAGGCAAGGCCGGAAAATCTTGGACATGATCTGAAATATCTTCTCTTTGGTAAAAAAGCCCTCTCATGGTATCAAGAAGAAGAAAGGGAATTAATAGCCTTAAGAGATTCAATGCTGAAAAGCGCCCAGAGAGATTTGGGCCCCACCATGCAGGATGGGGGTGCCCAAATAAGCCGCTTAGGAGATCTGCTGACTCCTGAACAATATTCTCGAATTTTAGACTCTTTTGTTACGAAGCCGAGAGACTTAGAGGAGCGATACAAAACTCCTAACAGGGGAAAATCTTCTCTCATAAAAAAAGACAAAAAAGCGAATGAGTTTTGAACTGTACAGCAAGCGCATTATTCTTCGAATTACTTCGTTCCCCGCAGCTTGCTGCGGGGAGCTTCAAAATCCCGCCACTGGTGGTGATTAAAAAAAGTTAAAAATCTTTTTATTTTGAATGCCTTTCAGGCAGGAAGGGCAAAGCTCTTTAGACTTTTGATCTATATCCTCTACATACGTAGAGGCATTCATCACACAGTGGGGTCTATTACAATGCACCAACCCATAAGTATGCCCCAGTTCATGTATCGCCTCTTTGATTAATCTGTCACTCAATATCTTATCATCTTTTGGCATGCCATAGTATTGATTGTCTAATCGATGTGAGGACACTACCGCGCCAACTCCATTGAGCTGGGCCTCGCCGAAAACAAAGGTAAGGATGGGAATACACAGATCTACATCAGCAACCCCCAGTATTTTCAGTGTATCCTTGGGAGGATTCGTAATTAATTGGAGAAGAATAAGGGAGGAATTGTACTGGTTACGGGAGGGATCAAAAGTGGAAGGTAAGTCGATTTCAGATTCACAGATCTTTATGTTCAGGTGTAATGTATGTGAGATGGCTTCTTTTAAAGGCTTCAGGCAAGAATAATCCTTCAACTTTATAGGCACAATATAAATATAGGACATAATACGCCAATCACATCAGGGCTGTTTTTGTAACCGGTACTTCTCGATTTTATTATAAAGAGTAACTCTATCAATTTTAATAATCTTGGCTGCGCGAGAAATGTTCCATCCTGTTTGGTCCAGAATCTTTTTGATGTGAGCTTTTTCCACCTCTTCAAGAGAATCTCCCTCGGAGGATTTCAATTGGGATGGAAAGGTAAAGAAAAGATTGTCCACTTCAATTCGTTTCCCTTTTGCCCCGACTATAGCCCGTTCGATTACATTTCTTAACTCTCTAATATTTCCTGGCCAATCGTATCTGGTAAGCACATCCAAAGTTTCCGGAGATAAATCGGTAACAGTTTTATTCATGGTCTGTGAATACTTATCTACAAAATAGCGGGCCAATAAAGGAATATCATGCTTTCTTTCTCTCAAGGGGGGAAGGACAATGGAAAAAACATTTAACCTGTAATAGAGATCTTCCCTGAAGCGACCGTCTTTTACCGCTTTTTCCAAGTCTCTGTTGGTAGCAGAAATAATCCGAAAATCGACATCAATCGTCTTGTTACCGCCAAGACGATTGAACTGCTTGGTCTCGATAGCTCGAAGGAGATCCATCTGCATTTTCATGCTGATATCTCCTATCTCATCGAGGAAAAAGGTGCCATTGTTGGCCATTTCAAGTTTGCCTTTTCTCTGGTACACAGCTCCGGTAAAGGACCCTTTTTCGTGCCCGAAGAGTTCACTTTCGAGCAGACCTTCTGGAAAGGCCCCGCAGTTAACAGTAATGATGGGGAAATATTTACGGTTGCTATGGCTATGGATTGCGCGGGCGATCAGCTCCTTACCGGTTCCGCTTTCTCCTCTGATCATCACGGTTGAGTCGGTTTCAGCCACAGTGGTAACCATCTCCATAACCTTTTTAATAGCTGAACTTTCTCCTATAATATCATCCAAGGCAGATAGTTCATCAATCTTCTGCCGCAGCTGGATATTCTCCGAAATGAGACTTCTCTGTTCAACCGCTTTTTTGATCATAAGGCTTAAGTTGTCAGGATCTATAGGTTTTGTGATATAATCAAATGCCCCTTCTTTTAACGCCTTGATTGCGGTGTCCACGGAAGCAAACGCCGTAATTATGATAGTTATAATGCTTTTATCAATCTGTTTAATTCGTTCCTGCAGCTCAAGCCCATCCATGCCCGGCATTTTAATATCCAGAAAAATTATATCCCAGGAATCTTCTTGAAGTTTCTTCAAGGCACTTTCTGCATCCTCTGCTGTATCAACCCGATAGCCATCAAGCTTGAACCACTTACAGAGGGAATCTCTCACCGAAGGTTCATCATCAACAATCATTATTGCTATATCTTGGGGTTTCATCTCTAATCTCCTCGATTTTACGTTTCTCAGTAACTTTATTTAAATGTCATCTTTATTTGGGGGCACCCGGGGAAGGGTAATGGTGAATTTGGTTCCCCGGTCTGCCTTCGATTCTACTTCTATGTTACCGCCGTGTTGTTGTACGATCCCGTAAACCACTGACAGGCCTATCCCGGCACTCTTATCCGTTTCCTTAGTGGTAAAATAAGGCTCAAATATGTTGGGAATAATATCTTTGGGTATTCCTTTTCCATTATCCTTTACCGTTAATTTAACCTGATCATTTTTTTCATGACAGTAGGTCTTAATTGTTACATTTCCCCCACTCGGCGTGGCCTCGATAGAGTTCATGATCAAAGCGATGAATACCTGCTGAAGGCTGGAATAGCACTGGATCAGGTCATTTCCCTGATCGAATTCTTTTAGTATAATTATTCCTTTCATCTGAGCACTGTGTTTAATTACCTTGACACTGGTACGGATAATTTTGTTGAGATGCTCCTCCTTTAAAATGCCTATTGTGCTCTTAGAAAAAAGGAGCAAGTTTCTTACAATATCACCGCATCTCTTTGCCTCATCGGCAATGAGGGAAAGATTTTGTTTCGTCATAGTTATCGCTTCCTGGCTATTACTTTCTTCGTTCAGATATCTTGAGGAGAGTTTTGCATAGGAGAGAATTCCGGAAAGAGGGTTGTTGATTTCATGGGCAACCATTCCCGACAGTTTTCCTAATGAAGCCATTTTTTCTGATAGTATCAGAGAAGATTGGGTTTTCTTGAGTTCGTTAGCCGATTCTTTCAGCTTTGAGGTCATCTTGTTGAAGGAGCTTGCCAGATCTCCAAGCTCGTCCTGTGATTTTACATCGACCTTATAGTCGAAATTGAGTTTGGCTACTTCTTTGGTGCCCTTGGCAAGCTTTTTGATAGGATGGTGAATCATTTTCCAGATGAAGAACCCTACGAGCATAGCCGTTATTAGTACCAGAATAAGAGAGTAGGTGATTATTTTTCGTTTGGTAGCTGTAATTTTATCATCGACCTTCTGAAGGGATAACTTAACATCTAAAAGACCGAGCAATTTTACATCAGGAGAGTGGGCGTGGCAGTCGGCGGTAAAACAATCAGGCTCATTCTCTATAGGATTGATCAAACCGAGCTGACGGTACCCGTCTTTCGATTTTAATATTCTAGTACGGTCTTCCGTGGGAAGAATTACCTTTGCAGACCCTTTCGCATGGCATACATAACACTGTTCGGCTTGCTTATCTACAATACGATTCAGCTCGTTTGAATTATTGGAGAAGGAAACCCTCCCTTTTTTATTGTAGATACGAACCCCATCGATATCCTGCTCCTTCCCGATGCTCATAATAGTATTGGTCAGGTCATCGCGGCTATTTTTTAACATACTGTAGCGTGTGGACCGCTTGATTATATTGCTTATATGAATTGCATTGGCGATGATGCTTTCCTTATCGTGGGACATAAAAGTATTTATGTTTTGATATAAAATGATGGTAAATGCTATTGCCAACAGAACGATCAGAAGAAGAAAAAGTTTTGCGCTGATTGAGCGGCCGGTAATAAGAAATTTTTTCAATATCCGATAAAAATAACTCATGGGGAACCTAATTCATCGACGAGGCGAGTATTACTATTGTCTGTATTGACAAGGTGTTGTCAGACATAACGTCTGCATTTTCTTTTCGTATATTATATTATTGTATAGTAACATTACTGATGATTAAATCAAGAGTTATTCCTTAGCTGATCTTCTCGTTCTGAACGGATATACACCAATGTAAAAATTAGCGCGTGATGATCTTCGTTTCATCGTGGTGCTGTAACAGGTTCAACGAGGGTTTAAATTTTTTTGATGGTGGGTTGTTTTTAGATTGAATCGGTAATAATTTTAGCTGGCTCCAATGCACAGTTACGAAAAAAATGACGTAGCGAGCGTACTTTACGAGGAAAGTTGTGGGGATTCATTTTATAACTTGCAATTTGTTTAAAATGTATTAGAGTAAACTAAGTGTGTTAGATATTGCTAATTGAGATTAAAGGAGGTAATTTAGGTTATGAATAAACATGTAGTTAAAAGAAGTTTAATTTTCATTTTTGCTGTGGTTTTGTTCTTTTCTCTTTCAGCTTTATCCTTTGCAGATATGACTGCGAAGGATTTTGTGAAAGAGGCAAAGAAGACTGTAAAAGAGATTTCAGTTGCTGATGTCAAGGCTGCAATAGACTCAGGTAAAGCAGTAGTCATTTTGGATGTCAGAACGGCTAAGGAGTTTAAAAGTGGGCATCTTCCAAAAGCAATCAATATACCCAGAGGACTTTTGGAATTCAAAGTTGCCAAAAAAATTCCCAATAAGGCAGCCAATATTATTTGTTATTGCAAGTCAGGGGGACGATCATGTCTTAGTACCTGTTCATTAGGTAAAATGGGATATAAAAATGCGGTCAGTATAGCTGGAGGTTGGAAGGCCTGGTTAAAGGCCGGTTATCCTGTGGAGTAAATCGGGGATTATAACTTAAAAGAATGGGGAATAGTTTTTAACTATTCCCCATTCTTTTTGTTTCTTTTGTATAGTTACTAATGTTCTTCTTTTTCCGCGTACCCGGTAATCATGGAAATAAAATCAGCAAAGACAGTATGACCGGTCGTGGCTAAATAAAGATGTGCGACCAGAAAGGCGGCAAAGATGATTGCCATAATGAAGTGAATAACTGCCAACACTTTCAAGCCGCCGATTATGATGATAAAGGGCGCGAAAGAAGAAGGAAACAGATACAGGATACCGCTTATCAATAAGAGGGGCATCATGAGGAACATAAACTTAAAATACGCTATCTTCTGTAGCGGATTGAACTTGTTATCCTCGGATGCGCTGTAAGGATGAGGCTCGTTCTTGAATATCCCGTAAGCGTAAAATCTTGCCTGCTTAGGGATGCCCGGATATATGTCCTTTTTCCTAGGTATGTAATGGGAAACCCGTTTTGAGAGTAAATTGTAAAACAGCCAGAGTAAAAAATCGAGGACCACAAATATCCCGGACCATTCATGAACAGTTATGGCATTAGAGAAAGACCCAAAGAAGTTCAAGGTGTCAGGCCAGTGTATCTGCATGCCTGATACTATGAGTAATATGATAAGGATGGCATGTATCCAGTGCCATATTCTCTCAGTCAACGGATGTAAATACATTTTTTCAGACATCTTTCTATTTTCTCCTTCTGGTGATAAAGCGCAGTGCACCATGTGTAAGACATCCCCCAAAAGTGAGGATTACTATCAGGATTCCTATAATATCGATTGCCGGTATCCTGTTGCTGCCCGCGACATAGACACCCTTTTCCATGAGTTCCTTGTTGGTAAAATCCCAGCTTTTCGCAGGTTCTTTCGGAGCACCTTCTTCTTTTGTTAAAAGAATACTCTTATCTGAATGGCATTGTTCACAATCCTTGATGGGCGCATCCAGTGATGGTTTATGACAGGTCAGACAGTCGACCTTTGTCAGGTGGAGCTCTGCCTGTGATAACCAGTCATGTCTATCAAAAAGGGAAGGTTTGCCAGGAACTATGACATCCTTATTGGCTGCGATCTCCTGTGACCTCACATCTTGCTTCCTCAGAAAAAGTTTAGCGTTGTTGTGACATGAAATGCAGCTTTCGTTTTGTGGAGTTGTAAGCTGAAGATTATGCGGGGTAGCCAATTTCCAGGTAGGTGCATTATCGAAGTTTGTCAATCCATCCTTAACATAAAAATCAAACAAATCTTTATCTGCCGGTATGTGGCGTACGGTAACATATTTTTCAGGTCTTTCCTCTGTTGGTTTCGGGTTCAGACCGATTTTAAAAGCCATAACTGAAGGATCAGTTTTAAAACAGGGATTACCCGTCTTATCCTTTTGCACATGGCAGTTGAAACAATTTTTATAGGAAACTGAGTGACAGACCTGGCAACTTACTTTGTCCTTATGAATTACATGACTTGCATTATTCTCTTCTTCAGTGTGACAGTTTACACAGTTAGCTCTATTTTCAACGGCATATCTGTCGGAAACATCTTGGCCGGTCCCATGCATCTCTTTTCCTGAGTGGCAAGCCTTACACTCCATTCCATGCTCACTATGGTGGACATCTGCCGGAATGCCTTCATTTTCACCAAAATATTCTTTCCCGATTCTACTCCCATGGCATGAGGTACAATTGGTCTTCACCGGAGGCGGTTTCTTGAAGAGATGCCCCTCAATCAGACCTCCTTCTACAGATGAGGGTCGACTGATATGGCACTGGCCGCAGCTGCTGTGGCAGCTCGCACAATGGGTACCCATAGCGCTATCGATCTTTTTACGTACATTCTTGTCCGGATTTGCCCTGAGATATATCTTGTTCATGAAAGGAGCAAGTGTAACATGGAGGCTGGTCTTGTTTTTTTCTACTATGTCTTCATGACATTCGCCACAACTTTCGGTGGCATCGGGGTATGTTGGATCTTTTACGATTTCCTCGTGGGCGGTTTTCCAGTTACTATCTTCCGGATTGCCTCCGTGACACGTTTCGCAGGAAACTCCACCGTGCTCGCTTTCCAGAAAATCGGAATCCACAAACAACTTTTCATATGGCTCCAACGGAGCCACAGCACCTCCTCATCCTTCTCCTTCGGATTCAACTGCTGGTTTGCACCCCGCTGCCAATTTCACTGCCTCAATGGCTCTGGTTATCTCGATGAGCTTTTTTGCATCGGTATGGCATGACACGCAGCTACTTTCTTCGGCATTGAGTGCCGAAGAAAAATACCAGGAAAAAAATGTAAAAGATGCAATCAAAAATAAGAGGAATACCGGTTTACAACTGCTGCTCTTTGCTATTCGAAAATAATTCACTTCACTTTCCCCCCATGTAATTGGGGTTCGCTATAGTATGTTTAGATAGAAAAAGCAAGTAAAAAGATAATTACGGTGTTTTTCTGCCGGGCAGGGTGAATCTTCTTGACACTTGTACAGACTGGTTTATATGATGATATAACAATTTTTCATAGAGGAGATGTTATGAATAAGGTTCCGATTAGCAGAACGGGTTTTGAAAGATTAAAAAAGGAATTAGAGCATTTAAAAAAAGTTGTTGTACCTGAGAATATAAGAGAGATTGAAGAAGCCAGAGCCCATGGTGATATATCAGAGAATGCGGAGTATGAAGCCGCCAAAGAGAGGCAGGCATTCATTCAGGGGAAAATACAGGAAACAACAAATAATCTTGCCACTTCAATTATCATTGACCCTAATGATCTCACCGAGGAGAGGGTCGCTTTTGGAACGACCGTTACCATCGAAGACGTCAACACAGAAGAGGTCGTTCAATATCACTTTGTTGGCCCTTTTGAATCCGATGTAAATGAGAACAAAATTTCAGTTACTTCTCCTATCGGAAAAGGGCTGATCGGGAAAGAAATAGGTGACGAAGTCAGTGTCAATACACCGGGAGGTGTAAGAGAGTTCGAAATTATTGATATTTCTATAAGCGATATGGAAGGCAACAACTAAAAGTCCAGCTCTAAAAAGTAAAGCTCCCCGCCCTCAAGGGCGGGGAGCTTCATTCCAACGGTTAAAGCCTCTTTAGATTAAACACAATCCAATACCTGATAAAACTCTTATTATCTTAGAAAAAAACAAAAGTTACCAAGATAAAAATTGGGATAAGAATAGGAATTGAGTATTTAAATATATATCCGAAGAAGCTCGGCATGTTTATACCGGCTTCTTCCGCTATCGATTTCACCATGAAGTTCGGTGCATTGCCAATATAGGTATTTGCGCCCATAAAAACAGCACCGGCCGAAATTCCCTTCAAGTAACTGACAAATACGGGATTTAACGTGATGGTATTTGCAGCCAGCGCGCCCGGTACCATAGCTTCCGTCAACCCGAGTTTCCCCAGTGCAAGATTGAAGAATGTAAGGTAAGTCGGAGCATTGTCCAGGAATGAAGAGAGAGCGCCCGCTACCCAGAAATAGTGAATAGGATCTTTTACTATCGCAACAAGACCTGCCATGGCACCTTCGTTTCCTGCCTTCAGAATCGCCAGGGCCGGAATAATCGTCATGAAGATACCGGCAAAAAGCTTTGCCACTTCCTGAATCGGAAACCAGCTGAATTCATTGGCTTCACGAAGTCTGGCTGGTGTAAGGAAGAGGGAGAGCATCCCCATTATGATAATCATTACATCTCTTGCAATATTCTGGAAATGCCATTTGACGCCAAGTATGCTGACATAATCTGCTTTCCAGTAACCGCTCATGAGAACCGAACCGATGACACCTGCGAGAAAAAGAAGGTTGTATATGCCCTCAATTTTTATGGGAGTTTTCTCTTCAGTATCTTGAGACTGTTGAGTTTGTTTCTTCTCTTTTCTGTAATAGAAGCTGTCGACGATAAAGAAGAGGGCTAAAAGGATTGCAGAAGCGACAACCATATGGGGGAATATTCCTGTTGTGACCCAGAAGAATGGAACGTTATGGAGGAAACCCAGAAATAGCGGTGGATCTCCGAGAGGAGTCAGGGAACCTCCTATGTTGGCCACAAGAAATATGAAGAAACAGATAACATGTACTTTGTGCGTTCGATCAGCGTTTGCTTTTAAAACAGGGCGTATCATAACCATGGCGGCCCCTGTCGTTCCAACCCATGAGGCCAGTATCGTTCCCAACAGAAGCATTATTGTGTTGACGATGGGAGTTCCCTTGAAAGAACCTCTGACGACGATGCCGCCCGCAATTGTGTAAAGCCCCCAGAGAAGAATTATAAAAGGAATATAGTCAATAATGTATATATGAAGAATTTCGTATATCGCTATGCCATGATAAACAAAGAGAAAGGGAACTGCAAAGCTCAGCGCCCAGAAGGCCGACATCTTACCAAAGTGAGCGTGCCAGAAATGGGGCGCTAGAAGTGGCAATACTGCGATGGAAAGTAATATCCCGACGAAGGGGATAATTGACCAGATCGGCAGAACTTTTCCGATATTGGTTCCATGATGGGCTGCCGCTTCGTTTGCACTGCTTGCCATACAGGGGTTCGAGAGAATAAGTGTAAACAGGATACAGAGAAACGTAAGCATTAATGTAGTTATCAATAATCTGTTTTCTTGCACAATAAAACAATTCCTGTCTAAATTATATGAAAATATATAACATAAAAAAAGAAACCAAGGAAGCGCACAGCGTCCTTGGTTTCTTTTTTCGCTTTTCTACGAGGCGGTGAATTTGTAGCAATTCAATCGCCTGAATGCAACAAATAATTTGCCTCAAAATTTTATCCCACCTAAATGTCAATTATCTAAGTGTTTTCTGCTATCTTAAGCCTTTTTTCCGCTTTTTCTAACTCAATTTTTATTTTTTCATGATCCGGGTCATCTTTAGACATCTTGGATAGCTTTTGCTCTGCGATCTCCTTCGCTTTTTTCGCCCGTTCTTTATCGATCATATCTGACCGTTCAGCAGATTCCACAAGGAGCGTTACTTTGCGTGAAGTCACTTCGGCATAACCCGTATTGACGGCATAATATGTCTTTTTATTGTCTTTCGTATATTGGAGCTCACCAAAGTTAACTGCACTCAAAAGTGCTGCATGTCCTGCGAATACGCCAAATTCGCCTTCATTGCCGGGTATCGTTACCTCAGAAACCTCATCGCTAAACGCCATCTGCTCCGGTGTAACGATTTCTAGCACCAGTTCATCAGCCATCTATAAAACCTCCAACTAAGTTATGCTGCAATCTCTGCTGCTTTTGCGATCGCCTCTTCAATGCCACCAACCATATAGAAGGCCTGCTCAGGAAGGTCATCATGCTTTCCTTCGAGGATTTCTCTAAACCCTCTCACTGTGTCGGGAACAGAGACGAATTTACCATCCGTACCGGTAAACTGAGCGGCGACGAAAAATGGTTGTGAAAGGAATCTCTGGACCTTCCTTGCCCTTGACACGGTCAATTTATCCTCATCGGAAAGCTCATCCATACCGAGGATTGCTATAATATCCTGGAGGTCTTTATATTTCTGCAGGGTCATTTGTACTTCTCTTGCCACCATGTAATGTTCTTCACCGAGCACATTCGGATCGAGTATGCGGGAAGTTGAATCAAGCGGGTCGACTGCGGGATAGATCCCCAGCTCGGCAAGCGGTCTTGAGAGAACAACGGTACCGTCCAGATGGGCAAAGGTGGTTGCGGGTGCCGGGTCGGTCAAGTCGTCAGCGGGAACGTACACGCACTGGACTGCTGTAATTGAACCCTTATCAGTTGATGTGATTCTTTCCTGAAGTTCTCCGAGGTCTGTGGCGAGAGTTGGCTGATATCCGACCGCTGAAGGCATTCTGCCGAGAAGTGCCGATACCTCAGAACCTGCCTGGGTAAATCTGAATATGTTATCGATAAAGAGGAGCACATCCTGCCCTTCCACATCCCTGAAATATTCAGCGGCTGCCAGCGCCGTAAGCGCAACACGTGCCCTCGCTCCAGGGGGTTCTGTCATCTGGCCATAGACTAACGCCGCCTTTTCGAGAACCCCGGATTCCTTCATCTCCAGATAGAGGTCGTTACCTTCTCTCGTCCGTTCGCCCACACCGCCGAATACTGAGATACCTCCGTGATGCATGGCGATATTATGAATCATTTCCATCATGACAACGGTCTTACCAACGCCTGCACCTCCGAACATTCCCATCTTTCCTCCCCTAGGAAAGGGTACGAGCAGATCGATAACCTTAACCCCTGTTTCCAGGACATGTACCGATGTATCCTGTTCCAAAAACGTGGGGGCTTCCCTATGTATGGGCATATGTATTTTTGACTCTACAGGACCTAAACCATCGACAGGCCTGCCGACAACATTGAGTATCCTCCCGAGACATGCTTGCCCCACAGGTACCATGATCGGACTGCCTGAATCTCTCGCTGGCATACCCCTTACCAGGCCATCTGTTATATCCATCGCAATACATCTTACCACGTTGTCACCAAGATGCTGTGCTACCTCTACGACCAGATTGTCCTCCTCGTCATTGATTGCCGGATTGGATATCATAATGGCGTTCCTGATACTTGGCAGATTCCCCTCTTCAAATAGTACATCAATAACCGGGCCGATTACCTGTGCGATAGTTCCTACATTCATAATATTTTTCTCCTCAAATAAGGTTAAAAACTAAAGTGACAATTTTTATGGTGCCGGGGCAAGACTTAAGTCCTGGCTTTTATCCGGCTGCCAACGCCTCCGTACCCCCTACAATATCCATCAACTCAGCGGTAATAGCCGACTGCCTTGCCTTATTGTATTTCAGCGTAAGAGTGTCGATCATTTCATCACAGTTATTGGTAGCATTGTCCATAGCTGCCATCCGTGCGCCGTTCTCTCCGGCTGACGTTTCTAAAAGCGCCCTGTAAATAAGAACCCGAAGATACATCGGAAGAAGCTGTTCTAGCAGAACTTCTTCGGACGGTTCATAGATATAATCAACCCTTTTTTCGGGTTCTACTTCCATCTCTTTGCCGACAGATGGTAGGGGAAGCAACCTCACAATCATCGGTCTCTGGATAGTTACATTAAAAAATTCGTTGAAGATCAGATATAATTCATCATATTCTTCGGCGATAAAAGAGGGTATGACAGCTTCTCCGATTTTGGCGGAGAGACCCATGTCAAATTTTCCGAACACATCCGCGTATTCGGCTACAACATTTAACTTTCTCCTGAGGGAATCTCTTCCCTTTTTACCGACGGTAATTAACGAAACTTCTTTGCCTTCATCCGTTTTTTCTTTGACGAATCTCTCTGTGGCCCTGATTGTATTTGTATTAAACCCCCCACAGAGGCCTCTGTCCGATGTCATGCAGATTGTTTTAATTCTTTTCGGCTCTCGTACTGCCAGAAGCGGATGGGAGGTAGAATCTACCCGGAGAGCAAGACTGTTGAGTGCCTCCATAAACTTGCTTGCATAGGGTCTGAAATTTTCCATTTTCTGCTGAGCAAACTTAAATTTTGAGGCAGCTACGGCATTCATAGCCTTTGTTATCTGTCTGGTTTTGTCAACCGCCACAATCTTTCTTTTAATATCGCTTAATGCGGCCATTAATATTTACTCCTTACTGGATAATATCTACTCGGTAATGAATACGGAATCGAACTCGGTCAAGGCATCGGTCATCTTTTTGTCCAGTTCCGGGCTTAGTATCTTTTTATCATCTATCTCAGTCATAATTTCAGAGTGCTTACTCTTCATAAAACTTGAAAGTTGAATTTCGTATTCCTTTAACTGTTCAACTTCATATTTGTCCAGGAAGCCTCTGGCCCCCGCAAAGAGAATAATCACCTGTTCCGACAGAAGCAATGGGTGGTACTGAGGTTGTTTCAATATCTCAACCAATCTGGCTCCCCTTGCCAGCTGAGCCTGTGTTGCCTTGTCGAGATCACTTCCAAACTGGGTGAAAGCCGCCAGCTCTCTGTATTGGGCAAGGTCAAGCTTCAGGGTTCCTGCAACCTGTTTCATGGCCTTTACCTGGGCGGCCCCCCCCACTCTCGAGACCGACAGTCCCACATTGATCGCAGGCCGTACACCGGAGAAGAATAGATCCGGTTCAAGGTAGACCTGACCGTCTGTAATGGAAATGACGTTGGTGGGGATATAAGCGGAAACGTCTCCTGCCTGGGTCTCAATAATCGGTAGAGCAGTGAGGGAACCACTACCCAAATCTTCGCTCACCCTGGCAGAACGTTCCAAAAGCCTTGAGTGATTATAGAAAATATCTCCCGGGAATGCCTCACGACCCGGAGGTCTTCTCAGGAGAAGAGATATCTGCCTGTAGGCAACCGCCTGTTTTGAGAGATCATCATAGATAATGAGGGCATCCTGTTTATTATCCCGGAAATATTCGCCCATGCTGCATCCGGAGTATGCGGCGATATACTGCAGTGTAGCCGGATCGCTGGCACAGGCCGAAACTACACAGGTATAATCCATCGCATCATTTTTTCTCAAAGCCTCCACAACCTGAGCCACCGTTGATTTTTTTTGGCCGATGGCAACGTAGATACACTTAACACCAGTATCCTTTTGCCTTATTATGGCATCGATACAGACGGCGGTCTTCCCTATCTGTCTGTCACCGATGATGAGCTCCCTCTGTCCTCGTCCGATAGGGGTCATGGCGTCAACAGCCTTTATCCCCGTATACATCGGTTCATTAACCGGCTGACGCTGGATAACACCGGGAGCGACCATTTCTATTCTTCTAAATTCAGTTGTTTCAATGGGTCCCTTTCCGTCTATCGGTGCACCGGTTCCATCAACAACTCGTCCCAACACGCCTTCCCCGACAGGAACCTGGGCAATCTTGCCTGTCCTTTTGACGATGTCCCCTTCTTTGATGTGCGTATCCTGTCCGAGGATGGCAACACCGACATTATCGGTTTCCAGGTTCAGAACCATTCCTAATAACCCGCCGGGAAATTCGAGTAGCTCCATTGCCATTGCGTTCTCCACTCCATAGATTCGCGCAATGCCGTCCCCGACGGACAGGACAGTCCCGGTTTCGCTTACATCAAGTTTTTTCTCATAATCCTTTATCTGCTTGGAAATTATTTCGCTTATTTCTTCTGCCCTGATTCTTTCCATCTATATATCCTCCCCCAAGAGATTCCTTATGTTGTTCAATTGAGTCTTTATGCTTCCATCGTAGACAGTATCACCAATCCTTACAACAACACCACCCAGAAGAGTTGAATCATCCTCAATAGTCACATCGACCGCCTTACCGGTAAGCTCTTCTAATTTGTTCTTAATACTTTCGGATAATTCCGTGGATAAAGGAAAAGCTGTTTTAATGTCAGCCCTTACCTTCTTAAGGGTGTCGTCAATAAATTCCCGATAACAACTTTCAATGTCGGGAAGGATATCAATCCTCCGCTTATCTACCAGTAGCTTAAGAAAATTAGCAGTCATATCTGAAATGTCAAAACTTTTTAACACTTCTTCGATGATAGCCTTTTTGTCGCTCTGGTCAAAAATGGGATTAGCTAAAAATTCCTTCAGGTTTTCGTTTTCCTCAAGTACAGACGAAAAACTTTTCAATTCACTGTAGTACTTTTCGTAGTTGTCTTCTTCCCTGGCTATATTGAAGAAGGCCTTTGCATAACGCTTTGCGATACCACTACCAATCAATTTTTTCACCACCCTATCGTAAGAAAGTTTACACGTGCTTAAGTGTCTGTCTGTCCTGAACGAGCTTGCGAAGAAATGCTCTTCAGATAATCTTCAACTATATTTTCGTGATCTTTTTCTTTAACGTTCTTTTTGAGAATTTCTTCAGCCATTTGAATGGAAAGTTCAACCGCTTCAATCCTTAATTGACTTTTAGCCTTTTTGGTCTCCTGTTCAATTCTGGACTGGGCATCGTCTTTCATTCTCTCAGCAGTTATTTTGGCATTTTCAATAATCTTTTCCTTTTCTGCCAATCCCTGTGCCCGTATCATTTCAGAGATTTCGTTAATCTCTTCCGTAGCCTTGTCCAGTTTAGAGGAGTACTCTTTAAATTTCTTTTCAGCTTCCTCCTTTGCGGCCATTGCTTCTTCCAGAGAAAGTTTGATGTCCGCCCGCCTGCCGGAGAAAAATTCCTTTATCCTGTCTTTAAACAGCCAGTAACCAAGTCCGACGAATATAACAAAGTTTAAAACTCTCCATCCAAAGTCAAGCAATTGTCCTCCATGATCGGAGCCTTCACCAGACCCTCCTGAAGCGTAAACTATTGAGGAAGTTACAATCAGAATCACCAAAGCGGGTAGCAAGGAACGTACGAAAGATCGCTTATACAGATTTGTTGAAAACAATTCTTTCATTGAATGCTCCTTCCCAATACTTTTTCGGCAATCTCAATCGATGTATTCCGGGATTGTTTTCTCAAGAAATCTCTCGCCTTGTCCATTTCCTTTTCTATCTCTCCATGAAGTTCTTGAATCATCTGTGAGATTTTACCTTTTGCTTCCTCGATTATTTTTCCGCCTACTTCAGATCCCGCCTGCTCTATTTCATTCTTCTGACCAATTGCTTCGAGCCTTGCCTGGCGAACCTGTTCCTCGTATTCAGCCATTTTTTGTTCAATGGTCTGATTGAGTTTCTTTACTTCTTCATCAGAGTCTTGAAGCTGCTGATCCCTCTTGTCCATTATTTTCAGGATTGATTTATAGAGGAAGATATTCAATAAGAAAATCAGGAAGAGGAAATTAAACATTTGAATCAAGATCGTATAATCAAGGTTTACCATTGCCAATTACCTCATTAGCAAGTTAGAAATTGTTTTCTGCGTTTTTCTGGCAGAAAATAATTTCGTTAACGCACTTATCCCGTTTATAGGGGTTAGGAAGATCCTTAAATTAAAAACCGAAAAACCGAGCAAATAAAGATTGACCCGGTTAAACTAAACTAATACCACCTTAAAATAACGGCTTGCAAATATCCGTAAGATATATTTTGATGTCCAAATTCTTTGCGTATCCACACTAGGAACACCCTTCATAACCTCTAAGTTAAAACAGCGGTTTCTTAATCACAACTCTCGATAATTGTCAAGTTTTTTTTGTTTTAACCGGATGCGAAAGCGGGCAATCTGTTGTGAACTGTAAGTTAATTCTTTCTTTCCGGGGGGAAACAAATACGGTTTGCTAAAACAGCGGTGAGCCTAACATGATGACATTATGGTGAACAGGAATAACTTTGCAATAAAAGTATTGACTAAATTTTTTGACACGGATATGGTTGAGCGAACAGAATCGACACCTTCTTTGGAGACTGTGAAATGAGAAAACCCTGTATTGTTGCAAACTGGAAAATGCATAAAACGGTCAAGGAATCTGTCGATTTTGCACATCAGCTGACCGGCGAAATTTCCGAATCTGCTGACAGCGATGTTGTACTTGCTCCGCCATTTACGTCACTTTATCCTGTAGCGGAAGTGTTGAGGGAATCTGCCATTCATCTTTGTGCCCAGAATCTTCACTGGGATGAAAAAGGGGCTTATACGGGTGAAGTGTCTGCCGGGATGTTGGTTGATGTGGGCTGTAGGTATGTTATAATAGGCCACTCTGAACGCCGGGCTCTTTTTAATGAGAGCGATGGAGATATAAATCGGAAGATAAAAATTGCCCTGAAGTTCAACCTGAGGCCAATATTCTGCATAGGGGAAACGTCGGATGAGAGGGAATCAGGAAAGACGTTTTCGGTTATTCAAAAACAGCTGAAAGAGGGATTGATTGATCTTGCATCTGATGATATAAGGCAGATAATTATCGCTTATGAACCGGTTTGGGCTATTGGTACGGGTAGGACGGCTACACCTAATCAGGCCGGGGAAGTACACAGTTTTATTCGAAACATGATAACAGAGATTCATGGGACAGATGTTTCCGGGAAGACGATGATCCTTTACGGGGGAAGCGTCAATCCGGATAATATGGCTGACCTTATGAGTCAGCCGGATATAGATGGTGCCCTTGTTGGAGGGGCAAGTCTGGATGTTGAAAAATTTATTAAGGTCGTAAAATTCTAATCTAAAGATAAAGAGGTATTCCTAAATTGTATGTATTTTTAGCTGTTGTGCATGTTGTTGCATGCATAATGTTGATTCTCATTGTTCTCCTTCAGAGAGGAAGAGGGGCGGACATGGGAGCTGTATTCGGTGGTGGATCAAGTCAGACTATTTTCGGAAGCAGTGGTCCGGGAACATTCCTTGGAAAAGTGACAGCCGTCATTGCCGCGGTTTTTATGATAACGTCTCTATGGCTTGCTTACTCCGCTACTCACAAGGGTTCAGTTATGGAGGGGGCTGCCGGCAGGCCGGCAGTTGAGCAAACGGTGCCAAGTGATCAAGGTACCACTGGAAATACCCCTCAGAACACAAAGCAATAGTAGCTCGGGGGTCCGCTCCCGATACTCCGTATCGTGCCGAAGTGGTGGAATATGGTAGACACGCTATCTTGAGGGGGTAGTGGGTTACGCCCGTCCCGGTTCAAGTCCGGGCTTCGGCACCATAAGAAAAATTAATGGGTTAACCTAATGATGGTTAGCCCTTTTATTTTGACCGGGAGCACACCCGCAAGCCCCGCCTTAACAGTCTCAAATTTTTACCTGGTTTTTCCTTGCGTCTATGGTTTTTATTATCTACAATTCTCATTGGTTTCCACAAATCACAACTTGCTCGAAAAAGGAAAATCTTATGAAAAAGATGACACATTGTTATACATTTTTCATTATTACTATCATCGTTGCCTTTCTCTTTTGCTCATGTGCAGCCATGCAGACTTCGGAGAAAACCGAAACACCCAAGAAGCTCTATGTTGAAGCGACAGTGCAAAACATCTCAGGAGATGAAATTGTCTTAATGCTGCATTTGCCCGAATTCAAAAAGTCGGCAGATCCGTTTATCGGCGAGATAGCTCAACAGGTTATTAGAAAGGGGCTTTTCATCGAAGGGCTGACAACAGAAATTGAAGGCACACCGGTGGTCGTGAAAGAGGTACATGGAAATATCGTCAAAGCTTTGCTGAAAAAGCCCATGTCCTATCCTGTCGGTTCCAGGGTAAATTTGAAAATTCCCCAAAAGACGATCGCAATTGTGGATTTCGAAGTAATTCGAGGCAAACAAAAAGAAGCGGGGAGGGTTACACTTGAAAAATTGACATCTGCGCTAATTGATTCCGGTCATTTCAACGTTGTTGAGAGGGCAAAGCTGAAAACAATCATTGATGAGCTGAAATTAAGCATGACGGGCCTTATGAGCAAGTCGTCTATGGATAAGGTTGGCCAGCTCCAAATGGCAGACCTGATACTGACAGGAACACTGGCAGAGATGAGGGGGAAATGGGATATAAACCTGAGGCTTTTGAATGTCAGGACAGGGCAGGCCATGGCCGCAATGACAATGCAGACAAAACTGTTCAGACCTTCGGAGATGAGAGACTCCGGACCATTGAATGCGGATTTTGAATTGGACGTCGTCGATCCTTCGTGGAATACGGGCTATAAAAGAAAAGGTGATTTTCGTGTCGGTCTGGCTACTACCGAGGGAGCTGAAGGTTCCAGACAATCTCTGGAATTACAGTTTAATTTTAAAAAGAGATCTGACAGGGTCTTTGCCAGAGCAGAAAACAGGAGGAAAAGAGACCTCTATTTATACAGTGGAGTGGAGTTTTACGTTAAGTCAACTCAGTTGCTGACCGGTCAGGTTTTGATTGTAACATCAAACCCGGATAATCCTAATATTATGGATGCATGGGCAGGAAATTTTGATACGGATACACAGTGGAAAAAAGTAAGAATACCATTTGACAGTTTAACGGTTGGAAGGGGATGGATAAAGAAAGGCGCTGAAAAGTACGGCGCAAAATATGGAGATCAGATACTGCGTCTTGACCGTGTTGAATTTGTATCAATAGGCCTTTTCAGTTTGAATAACCTTCCGGTAAGAGGGAGAATGTGGATAGACGAGATTCGCTTTTATCAGTAAAATGAGGAACGTAAATAATGGGGTCAGAAACAGAGCGGAGCAAGACGAGAGTAAAAGGTTTCAGTGATGCCGAGATGGATTTTCAGCTTATTCGTCAACTTGGATCAACTGCTTACGGTGGGGCATCTGTTGGCGAGTGTCTGGCTATTGCAGAACGTATCAGAGACGGCATTCCATCAAGCTGGGTAGAAGAATTTGCAAAGCTGGCACAGATACAGAAGACAGATGCCGATGAGAGAGCCGTAAAAGGTCACAGGGTCAGTGCACGCGAGCAGTATTTAAAAGCATGTAACTCCTACCGTGCCGCTGAATATTACACAAATTACCGGGACCCCGTGCACAGAGAACTGGGCATTAAAAGCCGAGAATGCTTTGCGGAAGCAATGAAGTTTGCCGATCATACGTTTGAATCGGAAGATCTCCCCTTTAAAAATATTACTCTACCCGTATACTTTATGTCTCCGTCAAAAGATGGCAAGAAACGTAAAACTCTTATGATCGTCAGTGGTTTTGATGGTACCACGGAAGAAGAGTATCTTCAGACGGGCTATGCCGCCCTGAAACGAGGGTTCAACATCATTTTCTTCGCCGGACCCGGACAGATGGATACCCTCCGGTTTCACCCAGATACGTTTTTTGGACCGGATTTTGAAAACCCTGTCGGCGCGGTGCTCGACTATGCGACCGGCAGGAACGATGTGGACACCGAACGGATAGCGCTTTTGGGCATAAGCTTTGGCGGATACTTTGCGACTCGCGCTGCGTCCCGTGAGCCTCGAATAAAAGCGCTTGTAGCCAATTCTCCGATAATTGATCTCCACAAATACATGATTGGTTTCGTTGGCCTTGATCCGGCAGAGATGCCAGACGATGAAGACTTTAGACCTCAGGATTTACCGGAAATCCCTGAGGAGATGATGCCAATCCAGATGAAGGAGCTTGCCGGGAACCTGATGGGCCGCTTCGGCCAGCCATCATTCAAGAAGATGTTCCAATATATGCGTCAATTCACTGTTGGAGAAGCTCTGAAAGATATTTCATGTCCATGTTTCGCGATGGTCGGGATCGGCGAGGGGGTAGAGCCGCAAAGACAGTTCAAAGTCTTCTGTGATGGAGTTTCCGGCCCGGTTGCATCCCATCTTTTTACTCAGGAAGAAGGAGCCGATTCTCACTGCCAGGTAGGCAATTTGTCTTTTGCAAATGCAGTCTACTTAGACTGGCTGGATGAGCTTTTTTGACTGGGAGCGCACCCGCAAGCCCCGCCCTGTGAGCGGGGAGCTTCACATTATGAGCGTTATGCAAATATAAAGACAACATATACTTGAACTGAACAGCGAGCGCATTATTCTTCGAATTACTTCGTTCCCCGCAGCTTGCTGCGGGGAATCTCCAATCGTAACTGGCCTGATTAATAAGAGATATTCGGAACTGACTGTAATTATGGCACATATTAACTGCATGAATCATATGCAATCTGGTGTTAATTGGAGATAATAAGGTATTTACAGGTTTTATCAACATGTCTGTCAACACATTTGTCAACATATCTGTGGATTCCGGAACAGGACAGAAAAGGTGATTTTTAAAAGCCGGTTGGAATTTAGGATTTTACTCACAGTGCCCATTCCCCCCTTTTCATTGTATTTGATACATCATTAAACTTTACATCGAATGATGGTTGACAAAGCGAAAAATAGTTTACCAAGTTTTTCATCCTCGATGCTGTAGCAAAGAAAGATAAGTTGAAAATGGCGGACCTTCACCTGATCCTTGCCGTGGATAAAAGCACAACGACACGATTACTCAATCCTCTGGTCAAACAGGGACTCATTCGGAGGGATAAATCAAAAAAAGATCAGAGGGCCGTCGATCTGACTCTGACAGAAAAAGGGCAGGGGACTCATGGGAAAGTATGGACCTGCATCGAGGGATTCGTTCAAGCGATAAATGGGGGTATTCCCGAAGAAAGGCGAGCCAGCGCGTACGAAGGCTTAAGATTGTTTGCCCAGGCCGTTCGAAATGCCTCATCAGACCAATGCAGATAAAAGGCATAAAAGAATTTATATGAAGATGCAAAAAGAACATTGATTTAACGAAATTGAAAGGAAAAGCGAAAGCTTTGAAGAGCTGCCTCTTCTCAAAGCTCCATACACATGATCACCGTCAAGTGGGGCTCAGGTGAGTCTGCCGGATCCGGGTCAGCCGTTTGTCACCGGCTCAGTAAAAACTGCTTCGGGTACTGTTCCTCAAGTATCTTCTACTCTTACATGGCGTGACCACTTTGGAACAATAAAGACCCGCTGGGGTGTTGGAAGAATGAGTTATATCGTTGACCCCGGTTTGCACGCTCTCGGCAATCCTGATGAAAGCTCATCGGTGCTGGTCAGCGCTAATTACAAAATGAGCTTTGACCGGCTCAGAGAAACACTACACGGCCGAGATGCCTGGATCCTCGTGCTTGATACCGGGGGAATAAATGTCTGGTGTTCTGCCGGTAAAGGCACCTTCGGCACGGCCGAACTTGTAAGAAAAATAATAACCAGTGGAATCTCTCAGATTGTCAGTCACAGAAATATTATACTTCCACAACTGGCGGGACCGGGAGTGGCGGCCCATCTTGTCAGGAAATATTCGGGTTTCAAGGTTAATTACGGGCCGGTGAGGGCTCGTGACCTACCGGCCTATCTTGATGCCGGTTGCAGGGCACTACCCGAAATGCGGATTGAAACATTTACACTTTGGGAACGAACAGCGGTGATACCGGTGGAACTTGTCGAAGCGATGAAGATTGCGGTTTTCGTTCTTCCCTTAGCATTCTTTCTCGGCGGTTTGGGAGGGCCGGGTGAATACTGGGGTAATGTCCTGAACTACGGCACCTTTGCCTCGGCAGCAATTCTATCTGCGGTACTTGTCGGGACAATACTTGTTCCTATCTTCTTGCCCTTTCTTCCGGGGCGTGCCTTTTCTGTAAAAGGGTTCTGGCTGGGGCTTCTGACTACACTCATTCTTGTCCTGCTCAGGAGTCCTGATATATCAGTCTGGCCTGGTCGATTTGAGACAGCGGCATGGTTCTTTCTCGTTATTCCCATCACTATGTATCTGTCTATGAACTTCACCGGTGCTTCGACGTACACATCGCTTTCGGGAGTAAGAAAAGAGATGCGCTGGGCGCTTCCGGTTGGAATCGCCTCTGGAATAGCCGGAATCGTTCTCTGGCTGGGATCCCGGTTTACTGCATAGGAGACTGTAATATGGGTAGATTAGAATATCTGAAAAACGTTGTTACCCTTGAACTGGATGAAGAAAAGTGCATCGGCTGTGGTGTGTGTATGCAAGTATGTCCCCATGCCGTTCTGAGCATGAACGGCGTCGGACGTGCCGAGATTCAGAACCGGGATGCATGTATGGAGTGCGGGGCATGCATGCAAAACTGCCCGGCAGAGGCACTGACTGTAGAATCAGGCATCGGGTGTGCCGCCGCGGTTATTAATACCATGCTGGGCCGCGATAGCACTTCGTGCTGTTGTACTATTGACCCAAAAGATAAAACGGAACCTGAGATAAAGACACGATGTTGTTAAGAAAGGAAATCTCCTCATACCAGTCAATCTGAAAGCGCTACTTTTTTACGCTGGTTTTTAAACGTGTAACAGCTCGGTCATGGTATAATCACATTGTAGCCACAAAAAAAGGATAACCGTTATAACGGTTATCCTTTTTTTTCTGGTAGTCCCAGGGGGAATTGAACCCCCGTTACCGGCGTGAGAGGCCAGCGTCCTAACCCCTAGACGATGGGACCATTGCTGGGGGCCAGAAGTCAAACCCGGGTTGCAGATTCCGGAACCCCCGGTTTTTACCGACAGACGATTCCCCAGTACAAGTTAAATTTGAATTGCTAAATTTAGACAATAAAAATTGAAAAGTCAAGGCTAAGTTAAAACCCAAAATCCGACATAGGTTTAAGTGGATCAGTTTTTTGGAGGTTTTTGCTCATAAAAACCAGCTTAGCGGTTCGGTATCCGCGTTGCTTTAGACCTGCTTGTGTTTATATCACTGCTTACCTGT
>Ga0268279_1000413_pt1 | contig 27256 bp, 29 predicted proteins | sample saktaG_6_FD_190142 | JGI IMG/M metagenome (GOLD analysis project Ga0268279, IMG submission 190142) | Saline water microbial communities from Sakinaw Lake, British Columbia, Canada - sak_2010_1_5_80m | ecosystem: Environmental > Aquatic > Non-marine Saline and Alkaline > Saline ...
GGCATCATGCTCGTAAGTGAATAACTGGTTCACGTCAGCCGTAGCCGTACTTTCTTCTCCCATTCTTATCACCTCCTTTCCAGTAATTACGGGGGCTTTTCGGTCACACTCGCTCCCCCCACTAATCCATGCTCGTGACCAGCTATATAAGCATACGTATACCTCACTTTCCCGAAGACATGCTCCTCTATCTAGAGTACTCCAGAAAAAGTCTTTTAAAGATGCCGAGTTCTCTCTCATCTGATAGACCCATGAAGTATAAAATCACGGGAGATAACCTGCAGTTGGTGACGCTCGAGTTAAACGGGGGCGAGAAGGTGTATGGTGAAGCGGGCTCAATGGTGTACATGAGCTCGAATGTGACCATGGAAGCGAAGATGCGCGGCGGCTTGATGAAGGCGATCGGGCGTAAATTCGCGGGTGAGACGATGTTTCTGACGGAGTTCAGTCCCTCGGGAGGCACGGGGCTCGTGGCGTTCGGCGGCAACGCGCCGGGAACCATCAAGCCGATCGAGGTCTCGGCTGGCAGGGAGTTCATTGTCCAGAAGGATGCCTTTCTCTGCGCCGAAGATACCGTTGAGCTCAGCGTGGCCTTTCAGAAGCGATTGGGATCAGCTTTCTTCGGTGGCGAGGGCTTCATCCTGGAGCGACTCGGCGGTAAGGGCACGGTGTTTATCCATGCCTGTGGCGATTTCGTCGAATTCAATCTGGAGTCCGGCCAGAGCTTGAAGGTAGACACCGGTTGCGTCGTTGGCTGGGATGGAACGGTCTCGTACGATATCGAGCGCGTAAAGGGAATAAAGACGATGTTCTTCGGCGGTGAGGGTATCTTCCTGACCACCCTCCGGGGGCCGGGATGGGTACTTATTCAGTCGATGACGCTGCCCAATCTTGCCTCGGCACTGGCACCCTTCTTACCACATCAGGGGCGTTCCGGAGAGACCTCGGGCTCGTCTGGCGTGCTCGGCACACTGCTCGAAGAAACGATCGGCCGATGAAGAGCGGTATCCTCGCGGTACTCATTTTTGTAGCGGTTATAGCGATACTCCTGGTAGTACTCCACTTCTTCAAGATACTGGCACTCCTCGCGCTGCTCATCGGGTTCGGCGTGCTTGCGGGCATCATCCTCCTCGTGGTCATCGCGGGCATCCTGGTGATCGTCGCTCTGCCCTACTACATGGTTACGAAAGAGCCAACGATCGATGAGCAGGGCTCGTACTCCTTAGCGGATGTCAAGGGCAAGGACGAGGAAGAGAAAAGGAGCGACTGATAGTCTCTCGAGTCCGTGCGTGCGTGCGTGCCTCGAGGCGAAGCCGTTACGGCCATTCATCCCGCTCCTGCTCGAGCGCCTGTAAGATCTCCTGGTATACCGTTCTCAGCTTCGCCTTACGTACACGGCCCATGAGCTTCGTGATCACCAGCTCAGGTGTACTCGAGCCGATATGATTAAAGAGCGGCTGACGGTCCACGATAATGCTACCGGTAGCATCCAGACCTTCAGACTCGATGCCATCGACCCGTACTTTCTTCATGTCGATGTGCGGCCGCAGCTCGTGGATCAGATGCGTGATCATCACCGCGCGCGTGTTGGCGGGCAAATGATTGAGCACAGCGGCCATGATCCGGCCCATCGCGCCCGGCTCGGTGAGTGCCTCTAACTCGTCGATGAGCACGACCTTCGGGCCTTCGCGCATGAAGATCCGGCTCAGGGCACGCATGGAATATTCAAACGAGCCGGTCTTCTTGATCATCTTCCGACGGTAGAGGTACAGGGGCAGCAGCGGTATCTCCGCGCGTTCCGCAGGCACCGACAGCCCGAGCTCAGTGAGAATCATCGAGGTCGCGAGCGTAATCAGCAAGCAGGTCTTGCCGCCACTGTTCGCGCCCGTAAGGATGGCCACTGGAAGGGGTGTCGCGCCGAAAATGCCCAGATCCGTGCTCCCGACCGAGTACGAGACTGGCACGACCGTCTCGCCGCCTTTGAGCTCCTCGTCCACCAGAAAGAGGTTCCGGCCCTTGATCACACCCAGACCAGCAGCACCGATCTCGGGGATGGTGAGCCCGAAATCATGGCTGAAGCGCGCAACCGCGAGGAGGAAATCGAGATAGAAGAGTCGCTTGAGCGCGGTATTCACCGCTTCCTCATATGGCATCAGCCGTGCAGCATAGTCTCGCAACCTGAAGTACCGCTGTTCAGCGATTCGCCGTGTGTGGCGCTCCTGGAGCCGCATGGTGCGCACCCGTGAGAATTCGAACGGTGGCCCACGCTCCAGATTCTCGTACGCGCTCTCCCAGAGCAGATCACGATCCTCGCCGCCGAGCTGTAGCTCGTCCGCCATGCTCATCACGACCTTATCAAGATACTCTTTGAAGTCCTCAGCACCGCCACCAGTCTGCGCAATAAAGCTCGCTTCCTGGTTGATCGCCTCCTCCCAGCTGAGGAGTGTATCCGCGAAATTGACTTTGTGGACGCTTTCCTCGCCTGCTAGCCCAGCTAAGAGCGCCAATACCGTTTCTAAATCCGCTCGTGAGATATCCTCAAAAAGCGCTGACGCTTTCAGCTCCGCAAACTCAGTGACGAGCTGAACGACTGCGGCAATCGCAGCGCTTTTGACACGGAACGATTGAACCACGAACTCGGGATAGATGATACGTACATCCGCCACTGCATCCTCAGGAATGCTGATGATGCCCGGCTCGTCGAGCACGCTCTCGCCCTCGTCAGCAACGGCAAGTATATGTGATGCCTCGTGGAGGAGCGCCTGCGCCTTCGTAGCAGAATCAACGAGGGCTACACGGACATAATCGCCGTACCGTTCCTGTAGCTTCGATTCGAGCCCGCGCCGCCGCGTCGCGATCACGGGCGGGCTATCGAACCGTATCGGCGAGATCTCTGCCTTTGCTAACAATTCCTGTACCGCTGCGATCTGCTCCTCACCCAGGAGGTCGTGCAGCCGTATGCCCTCGCGCACATCATCAAACCGCTTTCGCAGTGCGTCAGGATCCAGCGTCGGCGTGCGCGTAGTGCACGTCGCCATGCCGGTCTTCGTGACCGCGTAGGACGCGAGAAGCTTCACAATCTCGCGCAGTATCTCCCGTGTCTCGTTCGTGCAGAGTACCTCGCGCACCGTGAAGCCTGCCGCACGCTCGTTCGCCTTCAGCACCACCTTCTCCGCTTCTTTTACTGCTATGCCAAGCAGCGAAGCGAGCGTATCGACCGCAGAGAAGGCCACAGCGTCCGCGACCGAGGCGTGCAGGAACAGCGGTACCGAAGAGGAAGGGGGTTCAGATTGAGCGCTCATGATCTCAGTCTCCTGTAAGTGCCTTCATCTCCTCACTATTTAGCTTATTCATTCTATTACTTCGCGCCGCTATAATATGGTAAGGAATGCACCGCTTGATTCCCAAACTCATGCTCGGCACCTCGCCGTTCATTGGCGCCGGCCAGTTCGGTACGAAAGCCTACGATTACCAGCAGCGGTTCTTGTGCAACGAGCGCAACATGACGCGGCTGTTCATCAAATCCGCGTTGCTCGGGGTCGCGGCAGTGCAGCTCATCGCTTACGAGCCCCTGATCAACGCATTGAACGCCGCGCGGGAGGAGCTGGAAGCGGATTTCGTCGTGGCCGTCACGATTCCGAGCGGGCGAGCGTTTGAACGGTATGTAGAGCTGCTTAAACCGTTACCGCCGGAGTTTATCGCGATCCATGCGCTCTCCTGCGACGCGCTCGACCCGCGGATCACTGGGTGGATCAAGGAGATCCAGGCTGCGGGCTCGTCATCCGGTGCGGCAACGCATCTTCCCGGCGAGACGATTCCAGAGCTTGATGCTGCCGGATTCGCGTTCGCGGTGTACTTCGCGCCGCTTAATATCGTGGGCTATGCCATGGCGCCCGACTATGCAAGCACGCTGCAAGCCCTCGATCGCACGGAAAAGCAAGTGATCGCGATAAAACCGCTGGCTGCCGGTCGCGTGAAACCGACGCGGGACGTATTCGAATTCCTGTACCGCCATGTCGACTCGGTGAGCGTAGGAATCGTCTCGGAAGCGGAGATGGAGGAGACCTATGCAGCGGCGAAAACAGTGGCTGGTGAGACTGGTCTTCAGAGCGATAGGCAAAAGGAGCTATGACTCAGCGGATCGTGATTATCGGCGGGGGCGCGGCAGGAATTGACGTTCTTGAGTTCTTGCTCCGGGAGCAGACTGAGCGCGAAAAGGCTGAAATCACCCTGATAAAGCGAGAGCAGGAGGGGTTCTTCTCGAGCTGCGGCTTGCCATTCGCGCTGCAGGGGCGTTACGAGCTGAACGAGCTTGTCCTTTTCGAGCCCGAATTCTATCGCGAGAAAGGGGTGGACTTCAAGACGGGGACCGAAGTGACAGGTATCAATGTACCGGGAAATTTTGTCCAGCTTGCAACTGGAGAAGAGTTCCCTTATGATGCTCTCGTCATAGCCACGGGGAGCAGGCCGTTTCTTCCCCAGATCCCCGGAACGACTCTTGAGGGCGTTTTCACGCTCTGGAGCCGTGCAGATGGCGAACGGCTCAAAGCCGTGCTGGATGGTGAGGGGCCGAAAAACGCGGTCGTTATCGGTGGTGGCATGATCGGGCTGCAAGCCGCCGTTGCATTCGCCCGGAACGGGTTGAAGACCACGGTTGTGGAGTGTTGTCCGTCCCTGCTCCCGGCGATTCTGGACCCCGATATGGCTTCGGTCGTGCATAAATGGCTGCGCAACGATGTCACGTTCCAGCTTGGGCGATCGGTGCGTGCAATTGAAGGTGCGGGGCACGTTGTCTCAGTGAGTGTAAATGAAGAAGCTATCGCGACCGATCTCGTGCTGATCGCGGCGGGGATGCGGCCCAATGTGGAGCTTGCGCGGGAGGCAGGACTAGCAATCGGTGCATGCGGCGGAATCGTGGTCGATCAATCGCTGCGGGTCAAGAGAGCAGGATCATACCTGAATAACGTATATGCGCTCGGCGATTGTATCGAGGCAATCGATGCGGTCACGAAACGATCACGACTCAGTCAGCTCGCCTCCACCGCATTGATACAGGCGCGGGTTGTCACGAGCAATCTGCGTGGTGGTACTGCTACGTACGAGGGGTGCTTGAGCCCAACCGTGGCCGCTATTGGAGGCCTGCAGGTGGGTAGCGTCGGAGTTACCACCGCGTACGCGCGGAGCTGCGAAATGAACGTAACGGCAGGTACCGCGATCACGTACACAAAGGCGCGCTTCTTCCCCACCCGGAAGCTGATCGTCGCGAAATTGCTCTTCGACCCGGATACCGAGAAACTGATAGGCACGCAGCTCGTTTCGGAGGAAGGCATCGCGGAGCGGATCAATGAGCTGACCCTGGCGATCAAAGCAGGTGCCACTGCTACGGACCTCATCATGAGAGAGCGGTGCTTCGAGCCCTCCCTCACTATGGTCGAGGATGTTATTGTGGACGCGGCGATGAAAGCGCGCAAACGAGATACCACACCGTAAGGGTGAGAAGGTTATGATCCCTTTGAGCGATACCGAGATGCTTGTGCTGCGTGGAACCACCGGCACCGTAGCCATCGTCAAGGTCGGAAGGCACAGCCAGTTCCTCGTGGAGACGCCCGACCGCGAGATCGTCCTGGGGCTCAACCCCGAAGATGTCCTGGTCGCCTCAGGATTCGGTACCGATGAGAAAATCCGTAATGGATTACGCTGCGTACTCTACATGATCCGCGAAGTGAACAGCCCGTTGATCGTCTTACCAAAAGATCATCCGGCAACGAAACGGCTGAAGATCGTGGTCGCCGCGGGCAAGCGGGTCGTGCTGAGCTGTAAGATCACGCCGGGCACGCATCCCGAGCAGCATCTGCTCTGTGGCGTCGGGGAATTCGAAGGCGTCGAAATCCTGGGCGTCGAGGGCGGCGTGGAGCTCAGGGGCTTACCGGAGGGAGCGAGCTACGAGACGAAGAGCTTTCTGTAAGCGTGTTCATGCTCGGTGCGACTCTTTTTTATCCCCCTTGTTTGTAACTATAAATAAAGAGGAGCTCTAAGAGGAGATGGCCAGCGAACAAAGCGTATCACCAGCGAATCGTACTGTACGAGACTTCTCAGGTGCGACCCGGATCGTGGTTAAGGTCGGTACCAGCAACCTGACCGATGAGCAGTATCGGCTCGATCCGTACCGGGTGGAGAAGATCGTACGAGAGCTCGTTGAGTTGAAGAAACGCGGAAAAGAGGTCATTCTCGTGACGTCGGGCGCGATCGGTGCGGGCATGGGGAAACTGAACCTGAAGCAGCGGCCACGCGATATCAAGGTCCTGCAGGCCGCGGCTGCAGTCGGTCAGACCGTCCTCATGAATACGTACGATACTTACTTCTCTGCAGCTAATCTGACGATCGCGCAGATCCTGCTGACACATGGTGCCTTCTTCAACCGGCGGCGGTACCTCAATCTGCGGAACACTCTGCATACCCTGCTCAAGGCCGGGGTGGTCCCGATCGTGAACGAGAACGATACCGTGGCCGTCGATGAGATCAAGCTGGGCGATAACGACAATCTCTCAGCGCTCGTGGCGAGCAATCTCGAGGCCGATTTGCTCATCATTCTCTCGGACGTCGACGGCCTGTATACCGCCAACCCCAAACGGAACGAGGATGCCGAGTTCATCTCTGTGGTCACGGAGATCACTCCGGAGCTGGAGCAGAGCGCGGAAAAAGGCGGGAAGACGGGCGTCGGCGGTATGAAGACGAAGCTCGAGGCTGCGAAGGTCGTGATGAAGGCGGGTATCCCGATGGTGATCGTCAACGGCAGAGAAGAGAACATTCTCGTGCGCGTCATCGAGGGCGAACCGGTCGGCACGCTCTTTATGCCCGCGCAGAAGGACTTGAACGGGCGAAGGCACTGGATCCGGTTCGCATCCTCGGTAAAAGGCATGATCGCGGTTGATGACGGCGCGAAGCGGGCATTGATCGAGAATGGCAGCAGCTTGCTCGCCTCAGGGATCATCAGGGTGGAGAAGGAGTTCAAGAGCGGCGATTCGGTCAGTATTGTGGATGCAAAGGGTGTCGCGTTCGCAAAAGGCATCACGAACTATTCGAGCCGGGAGATCGTGCAGATAAAGGGCGCGAAATCGCACGAGATCGAGCGGATTTTGGGCAGTAAAGAGGGTACTGAAGTCATCTACCGGGGGAATATGGTGTTGCTCTGAGTTCTCGTAGCAGAAATTCAGCCTGTATCCCGGATAATCAGAACGATTTCTTATCTTCGTGCAGTCTTTTAACGAACGGTTGAAAGGCACTTATAAAATGGTCTTCCCTGTGGTATATGAAGATGACTGGATATCACGTGAGGTGATAAAAAGTGCCTGAACGTCTTGTGTCCATAAAGATAGAGGAGCTTGAAGAAGGCGGCTACCTCGCAACGAGTGGTACGCTCCAGGGGCTCATCGCGCAGGGGCGAACGATCGCGGAGACGATGGAGATCGCCCAGGATGTAGCATGGAAACTGATTGAATCCTCTATCGAGCATGGCGACCCGCCTTACATAGTGAGAAAGGCCGACTCTAGAGATCTCCTCTGAGTCGTCTCCGGACGTTTCCGATGGTGGCGAGATCGACTACAACAACATAAGATAATCATTCTCCAGATCTATCAGGTTCATAACCGGAGGGGGTTGTAAAGATGGCAGAGGGGAAGGAGGAGACCGTAGGAAAGGCCGGCAGGGGTATCGTGGAGAAGGCGAAGATGGCGCGCGCGGCCGCGCTGAACCTGGCCAACGCGTCGACGGCAGCAAAGGACGCGGCACTGCTGCGTATCGCCGCGGCACTTGATGAGCATCGTGAGGTGTTGCTGGCCGCGAATAAGCAGGACGTTGAGCTCGCATCCCGGTTGGTGGCCGAAGGGCAGATGTCCAAAGCGCTGCTCGATCGATTGAAGCTGACCGATGCGAAGATCGACGAGATGATCCTGAGCGTGAAGGACGTTGCGAAGCTGGAGGATCCGGTGGGTAAGACGCTCTCTGCGATGGAGCTGGATACCGATTTAGAGCTCTATCAGGTCGCCTGCCCGATCGGCGTGATCGGCGCGATCTTCGAATCACGGCCCGACGTGCTCGTGCAAATCTCCGCGCTCTGTCTCAAGACCGGCAACGCTGTCCTGCTCAAGGGCGGCTCGGAGGCGCGCAGCACGAACGAAGCGCTTTTTGCGGTGGTCGCGGAGGCGGCATCTGCGGGCGAGGGCATCCCGGACGGGTGGATTCAACTGCTGGAGACGCGTGAGGATGTCGATGCGATGCTGAAACTGCACGAGTATATCGATCTCATTGTGCCGCGCGGGAGCGATCAATTCGTGCGCTACATCCAGGACCATTCGAGCATTATGGTGCTGGGGCATTCCGAAGGGATCTGCCACGTCTACGTTGATCGCGATGCTGATGTGCCTATGGCGCTCGAGATCTGCTACGATGCGAAGGTGCAATATCCTGCGGTTTGCAACGCTGCGGAGACCTTACTGGTGGATGCTGCGATCGCCGGTGAGTTCCTGCCCCGGATGGTCGAGCGATATCTTGAAGCAGGCGTAGAGATCCGCGGGTGCCCGCGAACGCTGGAGCTCATTGAGCGCGAAGGTAAGGCGGGAATAAAGCCGGCCACCGACGACGACTGGCGGACCGAATACAACGATCTCATCATCTCAGTTAAGATAGTTGATGGCGTTGACGAGGCCATCGCGCATATCAACACCTACGGATCCGGCCATACCGACGCCATCGTCACGGGAAATAAGGTGACCGCGTTGAAGTTCTTGCGGTTCGTTGATTCGTCCTCAGTGATGCAGAACGCGTCAACGCGGTTCAGCGACGGATTCAGGTACGGCAAGGGCGCTGAGGTCGGGATCAGCACGTATAAAGTGCACGCACGCGGCCCGGTGGGCCTGGAAGGTCTGGTGATCTATAAATACCTGGTCATGGGTGCAGGGCAGGTCGTCGCCACGTACGTTGGTAAGGCTGCAAAGCCATTCACGCACCGGAAATTGACCCGGAGCTTCTCCTTCTAGTCTAGAGCCACCGCTGGTTCTTTCTCTTCTCTTCTCTTCTCTTAACTCAACCTCAGAGGTACATGCCTTCCGGCGGCCTCGCCTGCTCATCCTCGCGGATCGGCGGTGCGGGGATCGTCCCGAACTGCTGCTCGAAGGCCTTGATGTGTCGGTCGAGCCAGCTCAGCAGCGCCTTCGCCTGTTCTGGCGACATGGTTATCTCAGCCTGCAGCTCGCGCAGAATCACCGGTGGCTCCTTCCCGGTCACCGTGCCCTCCGAGACGTCCTCGTACCCTTCCTGGTAGACGATCATTTTGAACTCATACGGCGTATGCCCGCCGAAGACGCCCGAGGAAAAGAAGCGTTTGAACTCCGGATGTTTCCGCACCACGAACTTCGGCCTCGCTACGTGCTCCATCTGTGAACTCACCTCCTCTTTATTTAAGCGTAAGGCATATCCTATTTCTATATATATCTTCAGCTACTGCCGAGTTGCCATAAATACTTTTGGAACGAAAGACGAGCTATGGGAGCGAGCCAGGCAATGGGACGGTACGAGGTGACACTCATCGGTGACGTCTTCTGCGATATTCAGACGCTGCCGATCGCGGCATATCCGGAACGTGACCGACAGATCGGCTGTGAATTCATGCTCTCGCTCGGCGGTCAGGCGGGCAACTGCGCGGCGGCGTGTGCGGCGCTCGGGCTCGAAACGGCGCTCGTCTGCAAGACCGGTACGGACGCGCTTTCATCCTGGGTACGCGCCGAGCTGGAACAGACGGGCGTGGCTCTTTACGGCCACATAACAGACGATGCAGCGCTCCAACGGCCCGGTATCACCGTGAGTATCACCTTCACGGACGGCAGCCGGTCAATGCTCTCAGACCGTGGCGCTAACCTGGCCCTTGGTGGGGATGAGGTGAATGTAGCGCTCCTGAGAAATTCGCGGTTCCTGATGCGGGCCGGGCACTGGAATACCGAAGGCCTGTTCCCGGTCAACGTAAAGCTGTTGAAGGCTGCGAAGGATGCAGGTGCCTTCACCGGGCTCGATATCGGCTGGAGCGCTTACCTCGGGTGGACGGATCGTGCACGGGAGACCGTTCTGGAGCTCCTGTCGGCGGTTGATTTCCTCTTCGTGAACGAGGAGGAACTCCGCGAATTGAGCGGCAGGGAGGGAAGAGAAGGCGCGTACGAGCTGCTGCGGCGGGGCTGCAAGCAGGTAATTGTTCACCGGGGCGACGAGGGCTCTGCCTGGATCGCGCCCGACGTTATGATCAACTGCCCGGCCTTTGATGTGGCACCGGTGCGCCCGACAGGCGGCGGGGATGTCTTCAATGCAGGGTTCATTTACGCGTTCTTAGCGGGCAAAGAAGCGGAGGAGTGCCTTCGGTTCGCCAATGTCTGCGCGGCTTTATACATCACCAGAAAAAGCGTGAGCACCGTGTTCCCGTCGTTAGACGAGGTGAAAGCTTTCTATGCCAGGAAGCATCTTAAAGAACCAGGAGAAAGCGAGCATCAATGATACCACGAGCGTTCTTTGTTACCTCCGGTGTGGGGATGGACTCGGAGCCGACCATTGCCTTCGATCTCGCGCTGCGGGACGCAGGTATAGGGGAGTGCAATCTGGTTGAGGTCTCCTCCATTCTGCCGGCGGACGCCGTTGAGATTGATCGTGAGCACGCGAGCATGAAACCAGGCACCATCACCTTCTGCGTGCTCTCGCGAGCCGATGGCGGATCAGGTGACGTAGTCGGCGCCGGAGTAGGCTATGGGTGGCTGGGGGAGGGATCAGAGCCAGGTACTGCGAATCGCGCGTTTGGTATCATCTGTGAGCATCACGGGCACCATTCGCGGCCGTTTCTTGCGGGGAAGATCCAGGAGAAGCTGGATAAAATGGCCGCGATACGTGAGCTGCGCGTACTCGCGAAGGAGCTGGTGGTGGAATCCGTAGAGGTGGAGCGAGGCAAATTCGGCTCTGTGGTCGTCGCGCTCGTGCTCCTCTTCTGAGTACTGGGGCAAGCAAGCAGTCGAAAGGTTTAAGTGCTCCCAGCGGGTGTTAGGTACTAGATAACTAAGAGGTGAACGTACTCGTGGATCTGGAGGAGTTACCGGGTGTCGGACCTGCGATTGCGGAGAAATTACGTGATGGTGGGTTCAATTCACTGGAAGCGATCGCCGTGGCCTCACCCGCCGAGCTGGTGTCCGCTGCGGAGATCGGAGAAGCCACCGCGGCGAAGATTATCAATGCTGCGCGGGATGCTGCGGATATCGGTGGCTTTGAGACCGGCGATAAGATCCTGGAACGGCGTCGGGAGGTTGGGAAGCTCAAGACGGGCTCGAAATCGCTGGATGATCTCCTGGGCGGCGGGCTTGAGACACGCGCGATAACCGAGTTCTATGGCGAGTTCGGCAGCGGGAAGACCCAGGTCGCGCATCAGCTCGCTGTCAATGTGCAGCTCCCGCTGGAAAAGGGCGGCCTGAACGGTTCCGTAGTGATTATCGATACAGAAAACACGTTCCGACCTGAGCGGATCCAGAATATGGCCGAGGGAGCCGGATTGGATTATGCAGCGGTGCTGCAGAATATCCACATCGCTCGCGCGTACAACTCGAATCATCAGATCCTGCTGGTGGATAAGGCGGAAAAGCTCGCGGAGGAGTTGAAAGAGACCGAAAAGCCGGTACGGCTGCTCATTATTGATTCGGCGACCGCGCATTTCCGTTGTGAATACGTTGGCCGCGGCACGCTGGCAGACCGGCAGCAGAAGATCAACAAGCATCTGCATGACGCGCTACGGTTCGGCGATCTTAACAACGCCGTGGTGATGATCACGAACCAGGTGCAGGTGCGACCCGATGCGTTCTTCGGCGATCCGACACGACCCATCGGCGGCCATGTCGTCGGGCACACTGCGACCTTTAGAATTTATCTGCGGAAATCAAAAGGCGAGAAACGAATCGCACGCCTGGTCGATTCACCGAACCTTCCGGAAGCAGAGGCTGTATTCTCGGTAACGGGCCCCGGGATTCGAGATTGATTGAGGTAATGCGGTAGTTGCTTGCGTAGCTATTCCTCTCCTTCTAGCTCTAACTCCTCTTTGCAGGTCTCACAGACCATTAACCCGGCTCGGAGCACGAGGTCGTTGGAGAAGCTGCCGCATTTCTCGCAGAGTCCTTGCCCGAGCCGTTCACTCTCCAGCTCCATAGTCTCGCGCTCCACGCTCATCTCCACCAGTTCCGCCAGTATCGAGTTCATCTCCGAGGAGATCGAGAGGATATCGACATCCGCGACGATCCCTACCAGTTTGCCATCCTCAAGGACCGGCATCTTCCGGATCCGCCCCTTCGCCATCTTCCTCGCGATGACTGAAACCCGATCAGTGGGAGAGGCGGTAATCAAGGGTGTCGTCATGATCTCTCCGAGCTTCACCGTGCTCGGCTTCGTGTCCTTGCTCACCACAGCGCTAATGATATCGCCGTCGGTGACGATGCCAACCGGTTCACCGTTGTCGAGCACGATAATACTGTCCACATGAGAACGCCGCATCAGCTTCGCCGCCTGTAGCACGGTGAGATTTTTATCTCCCGTGACGACTTCGCGTACCATTACTTCCCTGAGCGGTATGTCAGTCTCCATCTCCCCTCAACAATTATACTTAGGGGAATGATAATTTAAATACACTACTGCTGAGGACTGGGGCATGAAATACGTCATTCTGATCGGAGATGGGATGGCTGACTATCCCTTGCTGGAACGCGGGAACAAAACAGCACTCCAACTCGCACGAACGCCCAACCTTGACTTCGTTGCCCGAGAAGGCTCGATCGGTCTGGTACAGACGATACCCGACGGGATGACCGCAGGCAGTGACATCGCCACGCTCTCGATCCTCGGCTACGATCCCGCCACATATCACACCGGCCGGGGCCCGATCGAAGCGATGGCGCTGCAGATCCCGCTCGCTGCTGATGAATTCGCGTTTCGCTGCAATCTGATAGCCGAGACCGACGGGATCCTGGCAGACTTCAGCGGGGGGCATATCACAACCGAGGAAGCACGGAAGCTGATCGCGGCGCTTAATGCGGCCTTGCGGACGAGCTGGCTCGATCAGGGCTGGGAGCTCAGCTTTCATGCCGGTGTGAGCTACCGGAACATTCTGGTGCTCAAAGCGCGCTCAGGCGCGGCTGACTTTGCTATGGGAAAGGAGATTGGCGGTGCGCCTCCCCATGACCTCGTGGGTGCACGCATCAACGATCACCTCCCGAAAGCGGCTATATTACGGGAGATTATGCTCAGCTCAAAGGACATTTTAGAGCAGCATGACGTTAACGTGCAGCGGGCGGCACGCGGCGAGGAGAAGGCGAATATGATCTGGCTCTGGAGTGGTGGGCAGAAGCCTGTTATGCCCGCGTTTGCTGATTTGTACGGCGTGCAGGGCGCGGTCATTTCGGGTGTCGATCTGATCAAAGGGCTTGCGCGGCTCGTGGGCCTGCAGGTGATCAACGTGCCGGGCGCGACGGGCTATATTGACACGAATTACCGGGGCAAGGCGGAGTACGCGCTCCGCAGCCTCGAGGATACGGATTTCGTGCTCGTGCATGTCGAGGCGCCGGACGAGGCCGGGCATCTCGGTGATATCGATCTAAAAGTGCAGACAATCGAGACGTTCGATACGATGGTAGTCGGAACCGTCTTGAAAGGTCTGAAAGAGGAATTTTCGGCTACAGAAGTGGGGTACCGGATCCTGGTCATGCCTGATCACTACACACCCGTGTCCGTGGGCACGCACACGCGAGAGCCCGTGCCGTTCGCGATCTATGATTCCCGTGCTCCATCCGCGGAGGGAAGTGAGGGGGGGTTTGACGAGCAATCAGCATTAAAGCGCGCGGAAAAGGTGCTGGATGCGGCGGCACAGGAGTTGATGCGGCTGTTCTTTCAGAGGCAGTGATGATTTCCGCAAGGAGTAGGCTGTACTATGCAAGGCGCGCTATGCATATGACTCTGAAACGTTCTTCATGAGCCCACCGTGTTTTAGCCCGATAATTCACGTCGATAGATACCTGGAGTTCAGAAAGCCCGGCTCATTTTCGGAGTTCATTAATACGGTCAACGACGACGTTCGGATTCGGCTTTCGGATCACGGTGATCACGCGCTTCTTGCGCCTCACCTCTTTCTCAAGCTCATCCAGGCACTTCTTTACCTGCTCTTCCTTATCCTGCCGCGTCTTCTCCTCCTTCTCCAGATCCGCTTTCCGCCGCGTGAGCATCTGTCGGACCTCTTTCTTCGCTGGCCCGCCCTTCACGCGCCGTTTACGCACGTTTGCGGCGACCTCCAGCGTCTCTTTCACCTTCTTCTCACTCAGCCCCTTCGCGCTCAGCTTCTGCCCTACGCTGCTCAGCGCGAGCGCATCGATTCGCTGCAGGATAGTGGTCACCAACGCCTTCTCTGATTCCTCGTCCCTGAGCGATTCCCAGGTCTCATCCGTCAAATCGGCCGCCAGAGCTGCCACGATGGTATGCGCGGTGCGAAACGGCAAGCCGGTCTCACGAACGATAGTATCTGCCAGTTCCGTTGCCGTGGTGAACCCGCGCGGCGCCTGCTCCGCCATCCGCTCATCATTCACGTCCAGCCCGTCCACCATGCTCCTCATCACGGTGACTGAAGCGATCGTCGTCTTCGTGGCCCTTACCAGATGCGGTGTTGCCTCCTGGAGATCGCGATTGTAAGAATAAGGCAGGGCCTTACAGATCGAGAGCACGCTCATCAAACAGCCGTGGACCGTGCCCGCTCGCGCACGTACGAGCTCTGCGTAGTCTGGGTTTCGTTTCTGCGGCATGATCGAGCTGCCCGTCACGTACTCGTCGGGCAGGCGAATGAAGTTGAATTCCGCGGAACTCCAGAGAATGAGCTCCTCCGCAAGCCTGCTCAGATCCGTCATCAGGTTGGCATAGCATGAAATCGCCTCGATGATGAAATCGCGCGTCGAGACCGCATCCATCGAGTTCTCCAGCACCGCATCGAATCCGAGGAGCCGCGCCGTTCGCTCTCGATCGATCGGGAAGCCGGTCGAAGCAAATGCCGCTGCGCCCAGAGGACAGACGTTCGTGCGCTCGTAAGCGGTGAGGAGTCGCGCGAAATCGCGTGTAAAGGCGTCAGCATGCGCCAGGAGGTGATGAGCAAAGGTCGTGGGCTGCGCACGCTGCAGATGGGTGTACCCGGGCATCAAGGTCCCGATATGCTCGCCCGCTTTCGCGAGGAGCGCGCCGCGTAAGGCATTCATCGCTTTGAGCAACGCCAGGAGCTCGGTTCGCAGCGCCAGTCGTATGCACGTCGCTACCTCATCGTTCCGCGACCGCCCGGTATGCATCCGGCCTCCGACGTCCTCGCCGACCTCACCGATCACGACCGATTCGATCGCGGTATGCACATCCTCGTACGCGGGGAGCTCATGCTCGATGAAATCCGCACTGCGTTCCTCCAGATGGTTTAAGCAGGTCAGAATAGCCGCGGCCTCCTTCTTGATGATCCCCTGCTCCTTCAGCATCACGACGTGCGCCTTGTCCACGAGGAGATCGGCGTGAAAGAGCCATTTATCCGCCTCCAACGAGAGTATAAACTCGTCCTTATACCCGCCGCGGTTCGTCATCCGCCTCTTCTTGGGGTCGAGCTCCAGCCTCCGTGATCTTCACACATAAACTTTATATATCTATGGATGGTGCACGTGCCTTAAAAATTACCACCGTTCCCCGCGCCCCACCATCAGGCTTAATCTTGCATCCCAACCGCCATCAAATACCCGCGGGCACGTTCCGTTTTGGGATACCGGTGGACGAGCTGCCAGAACGTCGGGCCGTGGCGCGGTACCAGCAAGTGCGCGAGCTCGTGCACCACCACGTAATCATGCACGAACCGCGGCATCTTCACCAGGCGATCTGAGATCCGTATCGTCCCACTCCGCGGGTCACAGGTTCCAAACGTATGAGCGTTCTGCTCGGTCGTATAGGTGATTCGAGTCCATGAGAGCAGACCATCAAAGTACCGCTTGTTGAGCGCTTGAGCGCGCTGCTCCAGCAGCGCATCGGCATCCGCCTCCAGGAGTTCGCGCTGGCGTTGCCGCGCCTCATACCGCTTCCGCGCCCACGCCACGTACTCGGCTTCCGCCTGTGGCGAGAGCGCTGCCGGGAGATAGAGCTGGATCACACCGTCCACTTCGCGTGCGCCGATCGTCTTCTTCCTGCGCGAGCTGCGAATGATCTTGATCTCCATAGCTTGACTAACCTCAGGAATCAGGGCCGTGGCGAGCCCAGTGGGGCACAGAAGCATCGGGTACCGCGTCGATGCGCGGGATATACGGTTTGATATCGATGATCGGCGAGCCTTCGCGTGCGTCAAGCCCGCGCACCGATAACCTGTTCCCTTCCATACGTACCAGCTCCACCACGCAGAGCCCGATCGGATTCGGCCTGCTCGGGCTTCGGGACGTGAAAACGCCCACGAGCGGCGCGCCCGCGCGTCCCATCGGGATCACCTTGCGCACGCCCCGGTCTCCCTCGGTATCGCGCAGGTGGAGCCAGTAAAGGATGATGACATGCGAGAAGGTGTCCAAACTCGCTAAGCCCTCACGGAACTCATCATAAATACGGATTTGGGATATACCCCTTTCCTGTGCCTGCTCAACAACACCAATGAATCGCAGCATAGGACTGCTATCTAGCTATCTAAACGAAGACGCAAGCAGCGCACCGCCCACAGCACCGATGTACTGCGGATACCGCGGCACGATCACTTCGAAGCCCAGCACATCGTTCATCGCCTTCGGCACGCCCTCCACCAACGCCGTTCCGCCGACTTCGATAGCGGGCTGTCTGAGATCTATCTCCTGCAACAGCTGCTCTTTTACCTGCTCCACGACCGAATAGCACGCCGCCGCGGCGACGTCTTCACGGCGCGCGCCGCGCGATAACGCCGAGACCAGATCCTGAATGCCGAAGACGATGCAGTAACTGTCCGTCTTCACCTGCATGTGGTCGCCTTCCAGTGCCAGCTTCCCCATCTCCACCACATCAACGCCCAGACGCCGTGCGACCATCTCTAGGAAGCGCCCCGAAGCGCCCGCGCAGATACCGCCCATCGTGAAGTTGTCGGGAATGCAGTCGTTCGCCGTAATGATCTTGTTGTCCATACCGCCGATGTCAATGATCATCGCCTCGCCCTTCTCGATGCCCGCGAGATACATCGCGGCCTTCGAGTTCACCGTGAGCTCTTCCTGGACCAGCTCAGCTTTGAAATGCTCGCCTAACGGATGCCTGCCGTAGCCCGTCGTTCCCAGCGCTTCGATGTCTGACTGCTTCAGGCCAGCAATGTCCAGGGCATCAGCAAAGACCTTCTCGGCTGTCGCTACCACGCCCCGCGATGGCGACCATGTCGCGCTCAGCACCTCGTTATCCTGCATGATCGCCGCTTTGGTGGTCGTGGAGCCGGAATCGATGCCCGCGGTCAGCCCCTCCTGCACCGTCCGCTCCAGGATCCAGCGTCGCCGCACGATCGTCACCAGCGCCTCCATACGCGTCAACAGTTCGCCGGCCTTCGTCCGTTCCGAGAACGGATACATGACAATCGGTAAATTCGTCCGCTCCTGAATGATCTTCCTGATCTCCGTCCGTATCACCGCGCCGCGTGGACATTTGTGACAGCCAGCCAGAAAGATCGCGTCCGCATCGATCAAACCCTCCGCAACCGCAAAGCCGCGAGCCAACGCGACACTCAAGCCCAAGCTCTTCTTCATGTCATAGCCAAATTCTTCCACTTTCCGGCCAACATAATCCAGATCAACCTCGGGCACGAAGAGCTCCGCACCCACAGCCTTCGCAGCCTTCTCGATCTCCGGCTGGACGTTGCCATAGATGGTGCCGCACGAGATCTGCGCGATCCTTATTCCTTCCTCCCCTCCTCCGGGTTGCTCCGTCTTCACCATAATGCCTGTACAAATGGTAGAACAGACTTTTAAGTAAACCTTATGTTAGTTATTCGCATCCCTCACTCGTTCGTCACGGGCAGCTCTCAGGCTCGTGCCCGCGGAATCCCCCACTGCGATCACCACGGGACCTTCTTCTTTCCTATCTTAAATCCGACGTAATTGGTCGCCAGGTGCAACAGCGGTGTAAGAATGATGACGGCCAGGATAACATCGCATGAGAAGGCGGCGATGAACCACGGGCGAGCGAAGAGCAGCAGAAGCAGCCAGGCGCCACCGACGAAATCGAGCTGATCCAGCAGGGGTAACGGTGCGCCTCGTTCCACGCCAGCGCGGCGTTTCACAAAGCTCCCCAGCAGATCGCCGAGCATTGCGCCCGCGCATAAGCACGCGAGCGTCACGAGGAACAGCGGGAAGCTGCCGAAATCAGGGAGTTGTAGCTGCGCGCGGCTCTGGAGCAGCTGCTGCACCAGGCCGATGAGGAATCCACAGGCGAAGCCCGTGACGAGCCCTTCGTACGTCTTCCCGTCACCCAGTAACCGGTGCTTGCCCCAGTAGATACCCCGGTCGATCGGCGTTTTCCCGCCGAAGAACGCTGCGCTCGCGTTCGTTACGTATGCTGGCAGCATCAGCCAGAGTGCCACGAGGACAGTGATGAGAAGCGGGCTCATAATGCACTACACCGCTGTTATCATGGTGGTGCTCGCATTTATGCTTTCGACCTCCGATCGCGTCTCAAGTGGCGAGGATGTCGTCATAGTCGGTCATGACCAGGCCGTTATAGATAGTGTGCTTCACCGTGCCGGGGAATTCATAGCCCTCAAAGGGCGACCATCCGCACTTCGTATAGAGCTGATCACTGCGGATCCTCGTACGTTTTTGGAGGTCCAGGATCGTCAGATGAGCTCGCTTTCCCACGTCAATACGCCCCCGATCCACCAGGCCCAGGAAGTGCGCGGGATTCGAGGCGCAGATACGCGCAATCAGCGTCGGATGGAGCTCGCAGTGCGTCATCAACCATGCAACGAAATTACCGTACGTGTCCAGCTGAGGGACGCCCGCAGGCGCATCTGCGAACTCCTGTGACTTCTCCTCACGCGTATGCGGTGCGTGGTCAGTCGCCAGGAAATCGATCTCACCGGCTTTCAGTGCGGCGATCAGGCGTTGTCGGTTCTCTTCGGTCCTCAACGGCGGATTCATCTTCAAAAACGCCTGCTTCGCCGCGGCATCATCTTTGCTGAAGAACAGGTGGTGCGGCGTAATTTCGCCGTGCACGGTAGGGTGCTGCTTGATCAGCTCCACGGTCTCGTGCACGGAGACGTGGGCGATGTTGATGTGCAGACGAGGCACGGCCGTAGCTGCAGCGAGCACGCTCCTCACCGCTGACAACTCCGCATCCTCAGGTCTCAACCGTGAATACAGTTCTGGCTGACGCGCCCGTTCGCGCCACGCCGATTTTAACCCCGCGGCTCGCTCTGCGATGATCCGCGGGTCTTCGCAGTGTATGGTTGCCGGTCTCGAGGTCGATTCGACCGCCCTGAGCGCGTCAGGCAATGTCGTTTCATCGAGCTGTAATTCGCCCATTGTCGTGAGGAAGAGCTTAAATGCTGCGACCTCCGATTGCAGATCCCCAAGCGCAGTAACGTTCGAGTTCGCGACGCCGCCGTAGAAAAGGATATCGATAAGGCCCTGAGCGCGTGCGAGCGCTTTCTTTGCCCGTATTCGGTCAGCAGTAATCCCTGGTACGGGTGTATTTGGCATGTCCACCACGGTGGTGACCCCGCCATGAAGCGCAGCCGTCGTGCCCGTTCTGAAATCCTCCTTGTAGTCCCACTGATGGCTGCTATCCTCACGGAGATGCACATGAAGATCGATGAACCCGGGGAAGATGAGACAACCGCGCGCGTCGAGGGTGCGTTCGCCGCGGATACCCTGCCGCTTCATCTCAGAGATGAGCCCGTCGTCAATGCCAAGCTGCGCCTCGAAAATCCGCTCAGGGTTCGCGATAAGGCCTTCAACGACCAGCTCATGGCGCATGCTTTTAAATAATAGAAGGGGAGTAATAGAAAAGATAAGAGGAGTCTGAGACGATGTTTCCGAACAAAAAAGTTCAGAGTCTCGTGGGGAGAAAGATCCACGTGGAGATGAAGGGTGAGCAGTGTGTGCTGGAGGGCGTGCTCACATCGGTGGACGACTATTTGAATCTGCATTTGAGTGGCGCGAACGAGATACTGGCGGGCGAGAAGAAGCGATTGCTCGGCTCTGTTATCCTCCGTGGCAATAATGTTGTGCTTATCAATCCGCTGAAGGAATGACCGGGGCAAGCGTGAAGGGGAAGAAGATCGGGATTATCGGCGTTGGTAACATAGGTGCCTCTATTCTCCGGGGATTGCTGGCTGGCGAGCACGTGAGCGAACCGGTGTTCATCAGTGACGTACGCAGCGAGCGGCTCGAATCATTCGCCAGTGAATTCAAACCGCGCGTTCTCGTGTGCGCGAGTAACGTCGAGGTGACGGAGCGGTCTGACGTAATCCTCCTGGCCGTAAAGCCCCAGGATGTGCGTGCAGTGCTTGAAGGGATCGCACCGGTGATGGGTGACGATAAACTGCTCATTTCCGTCGCGGCCGGCGTCTCGACGCAGACGATCGAGCGGGTGCTGGGTGAGGGGAAGCGGGTGATTCGCGTGATGCCGAATATCGGTGCGCTAATCGGTGAATCCGTGACGGCGCTCTCGAAGGGCACCTACGCCGACGAGGCGGATGAAGCAGTGGCAAAAGCGGTGTTGGGCGCGATTGGTGCTGTTTATACCGTAAAGGAGCATGATATCGATATAATTACCGGCTTGAGTGGCAGTGGCATTGCCTTCTTCGCTGCGGTGATTGACGCGATGGCCGCAGGTGGGGTCTGTGAAGGCCTGCCACGCGAGCTCGCACTCGCTATTGCCGCTCAGACCGCGCAAGGCGCGGCGAAGATGGTGCTCGCGGGGACCACGCCCGTAGTGCTTCAGGAGATGACCGCGTCGCCCGGGGGGACGACCATGCGCGGGCTCTATGCGATGGAGACGCGAAACGTAAAGGCCGCGATGATGCATGCGGTGAGCGCGGCAACGAAACGGGCACGGGAACTCTCTACCAGTATCGAATAGTTCGAATAGACTCCTATGATAGGAACGTGAGGAGCCGAAATCAGCCGTGCATTCATTTGGGCAGGCAGGCACAATGAAGGAGGAATTGATCGTACGGGTACTGGAAATCTTGCAAGAAGCGGGATTTATCGTCTCACAGCGCTGCGAAGCGAGAAGCTTCGATCTCGCGGCACGGCGGAACGAGCTCACGCTGCTGGCCAAGATTATGCGAAACATCGACGGCCTCAATGAGGAGGTCGCGCGGAGCATCAAGCGTGTGGCCTTCTATCTCCTTGCGTCGCCGCTCGTCATTGGTGAGCGGAGCGGTGCCTCTTTCCTGGAGGACGATGTGGTCTATCATCGCTATGGCATTCCGGCAGTGAACCCGCATACACTTCACAATTACGTTGTTGAAGGCGTTGAGCCCTACGTCTTCTCTGCTACGGGTGGCGTCTATGTTACCGTCGACGGGCACGCGATGAAGGCGGCACGAGAGGAGAAAGAGTTATCGTTCGGCGATCTTGCCTCGAAATTGGGTGTCTCGAAGCGGAGTATCAGCAAGTACGAAGAAGGGAGCATGGGGACGACGATAGAGATCGCGCTGAAGCTCGAAGAGATACTGGATATGATCCTCATAGCGCCTCTTGAGTTCCTCAAACCAGAGGTTGAGGAGCCGCCTGCAGCGGTCTTGACGGAAGGGCCAGAAGAAGCCATTTCGCGGCTCGAGCGGCGGATCTTAGCTATGATGGAAGAGCTCGGCTTCGCGATCTTCACGACCGCTTATGCTCCGTTTTGCGCTGTTTCCTTCCCCGAGTCACCCGCAAAGGCGCGCGAGGAGTCCGAGAAGATCCTCACCGGGATCAGTGACTACTCGGAGCAGATGCTCCGGCGAGCGCGTATCGTGAGCAGCTTATCACACGTGATGCAGACCAGGTCGGTATTCGTGGTGAACGGGCGAAGCAAGTACGTCCAGATCGATAACACGGTCCTGATCGGGAAGGATGAGCTGGAGCATATCCGGGATCAGGACGAGTTCACGAGCGTGATGGATGAGCGGGCGAAGATCAAATGCCTTCTGCGTAGCTAGCCATGCGAAAAGTAGCGATCGTTATGGGCTCGAAGAGCGACCAGGCGGTGGCCGATACAGCGATAGCGGTACTGGAGGAGCACCACATTCCGTATGAGGTGCAGATTCTCTCCGCACATCGGAACCCCGAGGAGCTGGATCGGTACGTAAAGGCGAATGAAGAATCGGTTGCGGTCTTCATCGCGATTGCCGGCCTGTCAGCAGCGTTGCCGGGCGTGCTCGCCGCGAAGACCGCAAAGCCGGTCATTGGCGTTCCGGTGAGCGGGACGTTGCTGGGCCTGGATGCGCTGCTCTCCATGGTGCAAATGCCACCGGGCGTACCGGTCGGCGTGGTGGGGGTAGACAACGGTAAAAACGCCGCTTTGCTCGCACTCAGAATCCTGAATTTGTAGTGCTGACGTCGTCGATTTCTTTTTGTGCAACGATTCTAATTCGCGCGTACCGTTCAGCGTGCGCATTTTCGTTCCGCAGCTCAAAGCTGCCGCCATGTGTTCACGAATCGCTGGAGTGCGGTCGCGTGCCCGAGTACTGCGAAGATGACGAGTGCCCACCCGAGGAAGGAGAAGCTTACCGGACCCGAGGAAGGCAGAGGAAGGGGATAGATCACCGTGAGTATCGTCGCGCCCAGAATAAGCACGATCCGATCCGCTCGCCCGAGAATTCCGCCGTACATCCGCCCGATCCCCACGGCCTGTGCCTGGGTGCCCATATACGAAGCGAGCAGAACGCCGAGGAGCGCCAGAAGGCCGATTGGCCAGGGCGCGTAGCTGCCGAAGACGATCCCGCCGATCATTAACAGGTCTGCATAGCGGTCGATCACATGATCGAGGAAATCGCCCTTTCTGCTCGCGTTGCCCATCTCGCGTGCAACCAGCCCGTCAAGGCCGTCAAGAAACGCATTGAGCGCGACAAAGACCGCGGCGAGGACGAGCGGAAGGTTAATGGCACCGCGGCCACTGCCGCCGCTGGAGAGGGCGAACGCTACGCCTGCCAGTGCGGCGCAGACGAGTGAGAAGAGAGAGAGCAGATTTGGTGAGACCCCGCGTGCCACGAGCAAGCGTACTGCCGCCCGAATGAATCCGAGCTTATCGACCACGCCCCGCAGGAGCGAATCAAGTGCCATTGTACCCTTTTCCTTACTACGCTACTCTATCAAATCTATCTGAAGAAAACCATACGCTAAGAAAAAATTCCCTGCTCATTCGTATGATCCGAGGCGAGACGACCGCAGACAGATCTCCTCGATGCAGTCCGACCAGTCAACCGAACCCGGTTTGTACCGCTTTCGGAGTGCTGTGCTTCGGCTACGTTCGGCGCCCTCTTCCGTCTCAGCGGCTATGATTGCTCGCACCACCGCCGCCACTTCTGCCACGCTCTTGCCGCTGGTATCCACCTCGTACACGGTCTCACACAGCTCGACCGCTTCTGCCACGATGAGATCGAGCACTTCGGCCTCAAGGTTCTCCTGGATCTTCCGCGCGGAGAAACCCTTTCGCTTGAGGCGCGCGGCGAGTGCAGAAGGATGCGCACGGAGCACGATGGCAACAGCCGGCCTGAGAAGGTGCGCCAGGTGCCCCTCGATCACGAGCACTTTTCCACCTGCAGCTGCTTCCTTCTGGCGCACGTAATCGCCCAGTCGGTCGAGATCAGCGATGAGACTGCCCCGTTCTGGATCCACACCGGTGTAAAAGCCTTCCGTCTCAACCACGCTATTGAGATCGATGCACGCAACCTCACCGCTCCGGCAGACGCTCGTCTTGCCCGTTCCCGGTGTTCCCGTGATCCCGATGATCATGCCCGTCCCCCTTGTAAACAGCGCAGTGTACCATTACTCGTTCTTCCATAAAACCCCGCGCGAAGCATGCGGCAGGGCCAGACGACACGCGGAATACGACGGAGGGTCCACGTAAGGGCGATGGGAAGCGCTTCTTTCGCGACCCCCGCGCGTTACGCCTCCTCTGTAGCAAGTTATTAGTGGGGGAAAGCGAAACTAATATAAAGCGAAGGGGTCAACAGTATCACACTCATCTCGCTTGAATGAGTGGGTGGGAGCGCAGGCGGTGTTGCGCTTTATAAATGATGCCGAGAAACCGAAAAAGATAAAACTATAAATATGGTGTAAAGGATAGTAAGAGCAAAAGGGGCAGAAGGGCATGAAGGCAACGGTAGAAGCGATGCTGGATGCGGGATGTGCATCCAGCGCGGAAGAAGGCATGCTGAACCGAAAGCTTTATATACCCCCTTTTCTTTTGGAAAAAAATTAGGAGGTGAAAACGAAAAAGATGAAGACAAAGATGATAGGCATTGCGATGGTAGTGATTATAATCGCTTCGGTCTTCGGTGTGATGATGCCGACAGCGATCGCTTACAGTCAGGGCGACAGTTTCAACCATATCGATAAGACAGCAGGCGAAATTAAGAGGGTTGTTATCGGGCAGAATCTGCAGTTCGAAGGGTTTGCTGCTCAGCCTTCCGTGTATCGGTACGTCTCGGGCGATCTGGAGAACGTGTATGACGTGGTCGAGGAGGCGGGCAATTGGAGGATCTACGATGTCAGTTGGCCCACCTCAGGTGCGTACTACGTGAGTGATAGTTCCACAAATCCACAAGCTCAGACGCAGCTTTCAGTTGTCGCGCCCTCAATGCCGTTGAAACTGAAGGTGGGCACCAAGGAAGTCTCGTCGATCGCCAAGGGAACGGACGTCATTATTGATGTCAGCGGCATTAACCTCTTTGACGAAGATGGCGTGAAGCTGGTCGTCATGAAGGGTGATTCAGTCATAAAGACAAAATCCGGCCAGACGTTTGATCCCATCACGGTCGGCAACTTGAAGGCACTGGTGATTGATCAGACCGCAAATTGGGACGTCGGTGATTATACCTTCCAGGTGAAAACCGATTCGAATAAAGCCTGTGGGCTGGATGCGTCGAGCACAACGAAGAGCCTGAAGATTATCAAGGGCGAGATCGCCATTGAGGCGTCCACGACCAGTGTCGTTGAGATCAAGGCGGTGAGCCTCACGGTAACCGGCGTGGCTGGGGACGACATTGAGGTCACCTCAACGCCATCGGAAAACGTTGTTTTCCGGGCTGGTATTGATGATACGCCAGCTGGCGCAACTAATACCTTCACGCACTACATCGATGATGATGGTGTCAGAAAGTACTCGGTCAAGTTCGAAGACACCGGCTCGTACACGATCAAGGTAACTATTACGGGTAGTGCTGGTGGTGCGCGAGATGGTGAATACGATACCGTGGACATAACGGTCTCGGAGAAGGCGGTCGACTTCGACGTGCCAACCTCCGTGATCCTTGGTGACAAGCTCGTGATCAAGGGCACGGCGAACACCGGCACCTATGTTGACGTGTACGTCGACGATGTCCTTTACAAGCAACTCGACAACCTGGTGCTCGTTGATGGCGAGTTCAGCAAGGAGGTGACAGTAAACAGCGATGTCGGTATGAGCGTCACGGGCACCGTACGCATGAAGGCCTGGATCGACAATCAAGATGCCAGTGGAGTCGATATCAATGTGCCGGCAGGGTCGACAAAGACCACCCAAAAGCCGGATGCAAGCGAAGACGGCAGTGTAGCGATCTTGCTGGGGAGTCCAGAGCTGAGTGCCACGGTCGATACCACTGTAGTTGTACCTGAGGACTCCTTCTATGTGAACGGGAATGCGCAGGGCACAACCTCGGTTGATATCCTTGCCATAGCGCCAAAGGGCTCAGGTGGCAAAGGCCTGGAGCCAGGTAGTACGGACTTCACCGGTCTTGCGTTCAAGAACCCGTCGGTCTCTGAGGCTGACAACACCTTCTCGCAGAAGATTACTGTCGATGAAGACGCAGACACCGGTCGCTATGTCATTCTCATAGCGAGCAAGGGCATGGACGGCTACTGGGGCAATAGTGAAGACACTACTACAACGGGCAGTTTACTTACCGCTGTTACTGATGGCTACGGTCTCAGCTTTGCGAGCAAGTCACAAGAACAAGTCTTGTCAATCGTTCTGGATGTCCTGAACCGTGCGGGTTCCGATGACCTCTATATACCGGCATCGATAAATGTCGAGTCGGCACGCGTCGCACTGGATAAGCCTGCGGATGTAGCCATTGGCGAACCGCTCGTGGTCACCGGTACGACGAACCGAAAGGTTGGGCACTCGATGCTCTTCACGGCTACTGGGCCGAGCGAGTTAACGCCTGTTATAGTGCCAGTTGAATCCGATTATACCTTCACAGCGACCTTCGACACAACCGGTGCCACAGCAGGGACTTACAACGTGAAAGTCGACGACGGCGACGGGCACACCGCGACGGTAACCGTCGGCCTGAGTGTAGGACCTGCGCCGACATCAACCCCAACACCAGCGCCAACAACTCCAACACCAGCGCCAACGGCGGTACCAACACCAGCGCCAACAGCAACACCAGTACCTGCGACACCGACACCTGAAGAGCCAGGCTTCGAGGCGCTATTCGCCATTGGAGGTCTGTTAGCAATCGCCTTCCTCGTACTGAGGATCCGGAAGTAAGCTAAGCTACTATACACACAAAAAGTAGAAAAGTTTGGGAGGGGCTTTTTTTATCCCTCTTTTTTTGTTTTTTACACCCGTTTTCTTTTTCAAAAAAAAAAACCTGTACTAAAGAAAAACGAAGCTACTCTGTTTTGCTGACATTATCCATTAAAAGAGAAAAAGTATAGAGAGTTTTTACTAAAGGCCTACTCCTGATTTAGGATAGGATTATCAGGGAGAGAAACGTACGTTTGAAGTCTTCTCGTCGTGAAATCTAGTGCGTGTATGTCATGGCTCAGGTTATCTCGTGCTAACTCTGTGAAAGTCATAATGCTAAAAGTGCGAAAATACTCTTTCTGAAGCGGGAAAAGAGCTCCTTTAGAAGCATATTCACGCCAAATAGCGCATCTCTCAGGATTTTTATCTATATCGAGCATTCAAAAACTAGGAGAAGAATCAGAGTGCGCCGAGAAAGACCATGCTATCCAGTTTGGTGAAAGTCCGACCTGAGGAACGGCTAGCCACCACCTCAGA
>Ga0268279_1000414_pt1 | contig 27240 bp, 29 predicted proteins | sample saktaG_6_FD_190142 | JGI IMG/M metagenome (GOLD analysis project Ga0268279, IMG submission 190142) | Saline water microbial communities from Sakinaw Lake, British Columbia, Canada - sak_2010_1_5_80m | ecosystem: Environmental > Aquatic > Non-marine Saline and Alkaline > Saline ...
TTACGATATCGGTATCAATGAAATTCATTCCCACGGTTTTCGCAAGGATAACTCCGATTGTACTCTTCCCGGCAGTTGGTAAACCAATAAGAACAATATTTTTCATGATCGTATTAACCAGAGAGTTTACACAACTCTTCGACAGAAAGTCCGGGATCTGTAATCATTTTTCGTAAGGGGCCCTGTTTCATCGGCTCGTGGAGAAGGACCTACCGGGTAACATCTATTCCAGGTTTCCATGATGACATGGGTACCGGTCTGCCTGGTTAACGTGAACCCATAACGATAAAATGCTATCGCATCCATACCGAGATGGCGGAAACCTAACTCATCTAAACGGTAATTGGAATGACCCGGACACTCTGGCTCTGCTCCGCCCGTTCATTAAGAACGGTGAGAGATCTATGAATGGGAATTAGTACCCCAACCCAGCCATTGCTTCAGATGATGAAGGCCGAAAGTAAAAGTATATGGACCCATCATCCCTGTTCTTCTGTTCCCTGATAACATTCATACCTCAGCACCGGGAGATTGGCAGCTGGTGCAATAATCTCAAAATCTCTGTCAGCGGTCAGAATTCCGGATGCCTGCCGTGAAACAGCAGTTCCTGCGATTAAAATATCAAACCCATTTACCATAGAAACTGAAAGCATCAAACGACTCGTGAGATCACTTGAACATTCTGCATCTGCTTGATCATAGGGAATGACTTCGATCTCTTCAAACAAGTGCCTGAAAAAATCCAACTCGTGTTTCACTCTCAGCCGTTTCAGCCCGGTCATAATCTCATGATAACTTATGACGGAAACCACCGAATCCTATTCATCCAAAATAAACTCCTTCAAATGAGGATTTTGGGAATAGTCAATCAGAAACGAAGTATCCAGGAAGATCACAATCGTGACCTCCCTGACTGACGGATTGATCCAGTCAGGGTTTTGAGTTCCCCGATATATGGGGAATCTGCAAGCCCTCCTGCAAAAGGACGAATATCATGAGAACGTTCGGATAGGATCCGGTCTATTACATCGCTGAAACTATCATCGTTTTCCTTGAGAGAGAGAAGATTCAGATATGTGCTTTCACGAACCGTAATTGTCTTCATGTGTTTGTGTGTTTGCTATTATAATACTTATAATAATGACTCAGATATCGATTCAGGTGCTCCTGCGGAGTAAGAGCCTATCTGCAGGAGGGAACCGGGATCTGCGTTCCACAGCCCTCCTGGCGTTCAACCCGGGCACAGGAGCCAAAGAGGGGAAATTTATTTACGTGATATCGCTCGGCAGCGACATTCAGCAAGAGATGAAGAGATGGTCGTTCATAAGAAAAAAACGATTCAATTATAGGATTGGTGGACCTGTGCATAATTTAAATATATATATATTTATTAAGACTAAATCAAAAGAGTAACTTATGTCTAAGCTCTTCCAGGTACTATTAGGGTGTGAATATTTGATGATGGGACGTCGATGAGCCTATTAAGGATTAGTACAAATTATTCCATTTGTAATGCTCAATGCTGCAGAGGATTGATGATACCAAAAACCCCCGAACCACTGACAGGAACCGGGAGGGGAGTATACCATGAGAGAAAAGGTCCATCAGACAGTCAGGAGATCCAACCTCACTCTGGATATCGTAATCATACTCATACTTGGAATATTTATGACCCTCTTCGGCCTGCTTGGGCTCAGGATCCAGAGCGGAGACCTCCCCTATAACCCGAACGGGACGTACGGATTGTTACTGGTGATAATCTCCCTGCAGATCATAACGCTTGGGAAAACCCCGTTCGGAACACACCGCAGATCGTGGATCCTGGTACTACTTGGAATAGGCCTCGCAGTCCCTGGGACAATCGCATGCTTTATTCCCGGATTCATGGAAGAATTTGTCAGATTACTGGTTGGCATAATCATGACTGCCGGAGGGACCATACTCATCCTCCAACTGGCATGTATCAGAGCTGGCATATGGATGCGCATATCAGGCATTTTCAGGCATCTAATCGCCGCATGTGCCCTTGTATATCTGATGGAAATACTATTCGGCCTTATCTCGATCGTTCCTTTCATCAGACCAGGACTCATGACCACGGTTCTTGGTACCACGTTTGGAATCAGCCTTTTCTACCTTGCATGGACGCTCACCCGGATTGCCGGGTCATATCCCCGTGAAACTCTCAAATCTGTTTCGGGATCATCTCTTACCCCGGCCAAAGATGACCGGTTTTTCCTTCTCCGGGATGCACCACTTCCCACACAGATAGCAGTCATCCTCCTGCTGGGCTTAATATTCATCCTTTTCTCACTCCTCCTCATACCGGTCAGTCAGGGTATCATCCCGTTCTCCCGTGACAGTCAGTTCGGTCTGCTCATGGTCATTATGGCCTTTCAGGTTCTGGCGCTTGGAAAAACTCCTCTCGGCGTTTATGAACGTTCATATCCTCTGATACTCATAGGCCTGGCCATCGTCTCCATCGGCATTTACTCATGCATCATCCCGGGGCTCATAACCGGATGGGTACTCATTCCTCTCGGAATCTGGAACATTATCACGGGAAGTGCAGGATTTTTCAGATTTTCTCTGCCCCCACTCCTACGAGCCAGCCGCCATTCTGATGATACACATCATCCTCCGGTCAAAAAACTGCTGGTCACCGTGACACTCCTCCATCTGGCAACGATATTCTTCGGTATTAACCTGGTAAACCCGGGGCTCATCCCGGGGATAGCAGTTCTTGCAATCCTCTTCTTCCTCGGTCTTCTCTTCCTTATCCTGGCATACATCCTGCTGAACCTTCCTGCATCCGGAAGAGAGAATAGAATTGGTTAAGCATGAAGGAGGGAATTATATCATACGGATGAGAGATCCGGGCATTTGACGAAATGAGGAATAATCATGGTTGATAGTAATCAGAAAAACACCCTATTCGCGGATATAGGGGACGATAAAGAGTTCAGGGAACGGTATGGCGAACAGATCGGCGCCGGAATGAGTGCGGTGATATACGCCCATAACGGAATCGCTGCAAAAGTCTTTCGGGAAAGCCAGTATCGGAGACAAGCATTCCAGGAGGCTTTTACTATGGCAGTGATCGAGACTCTGAATATTCCAGCACCAAGAGTCTATGGAGTGGAAACCTTCCAGAACAGGCCTGTTCTCCTCATGGATCATATCAAAGGGGTATCCCTCCTTGATATTAGCATGGAAAACCCGGAGAAGACCGGGGAGTGCATCGGCAAGGTCGTAGAACTACAGGCTTCCATGCATCAGACTGTCTCAAATGATTTCCGTCCGCTCAAAATGGTCTTGAGTGGAAACATTATCGCAAGCCCCAGCCTCTCCCCGAAAGAGAAGGAGCGGCTTCTTACCATGCTTTCAGAATTACCCGACGGCAATGCACTCTGCCATGGAGATTTTCACGGTGGAAATATCCTCTTTGACGGGAAAAACTACACTATCATTGACTGGGCTGAGGTAGCCTGTGGTGATCCTGCTGCTGATGCCTGCAGGAGTTATCTCGACTACAGTATGGGTCAGGCGGAGTATGAAGAGATCTATCTCGATAAGTATTCTGCTCTGACCGGCAGAACCCGGGAGGAGGTACTGACCTGGCTTCCCGTTGTTGCAGGATCTATCTATGGGTATCTTTCTGAAGAAGCTCAGAAAGTTACCAGAAAATATTTCTAACAACGAGACGGTGATTCAGAGATATGTCCATACCTATTAAAAATGAGTCAGAACTCTCGCTTGAGGTTGTCATCCTGCTCATCCTCGGGATATTTATGCTCCTCTTTGGTATCCTTCTCTTCAGTATCCATACCGGAGATCTGCCGTATTCACCAGATAGTATGTATGGGCTTCTGCTCGTGTTGGTCTCATTTCAGATAATTACAATGGGGAAGACTCCATTCGGGGATCTCCGCCGTTCATGGGCGGTCATCATCATCGGGATATGTACGGCAGTTCTTGGAATGATCGCCTGTTTCATCCCCGGATTTGTTACCGATCTTGTGAGAATTCTGGTAGGAATTATGCTGCTGGCCGGAGGAGTTGCTCTCCTTTTCCAGCTTTTCATCTCAGAAGAGAAAGCTAAAAAATGGGTGCATATCCCGGGAATAGTTCGCAGACTCATCGTAGCCTGTGGCCTCGTGTACCTGATATCAATCCTGCTCGGTATTGTTACCCTTGTCCCCGGTATCATCACTGATCAGGAGACTGCGATGCTGCTCATCCTTTACGGGATCAGCATTCTCCACCTCTCCTGGTGTATTCAGCATGCCAACAGAATATATCCCGGGGAAGTAGTGTCTGCTGGAGGAAGAGCATGAATTCAGGTTCTTTTGCCGGACGCTACAGGATATTCAGGGATGCCACCCTCCCCCTGTCCCTCGCTATCCTGCTCATGGTCGGAGTCCTCCTGGTGGTCTTAGGATTACTCCTTTTTCCAGTAAACATCGGATTAATCCCGTTCTCTCCTGATGGCCAGCTCGGCCTTCTACTGGTTATCAATGCGATCCAGATGATGTCTCTCGGGGAGACTCCGCTCGGTCAGTATAGGCGTTCATGGCTGATAATCATCATCGCAGTCGGATTTGCCACCATGGGGATTTTTTCGTGCATCGTCCCGGGTATCCTGACAGATATTATCCGGATTCTTCTCGGGTTACTCAACATCGCCGGGGGAGCACTTCTCCTGGCCAGGCAGCGTATCCCAATGATGCACAATCTCATATACCCGCCAGCAGAGCCAATTGAAACTCCCCCGCTGCTCAAAAAGATGCAAAATACTCAGACGATACTGTATATCGTCTCGATAGCCTTCGGGATCACAATGCTCCTGCCAGGTCTTGTTTCAGGACTGATTATTGCAGGGATAATCATCATAAACGGGCTGCTCCTCTTTGTACTTGGTTCCATCCTGATGAAGGTCCTGTAACAAAGAGATGGCCCCTGTTTTTTAATAATCCACAGTTATTTTGTGTAACCGGCTCAGCCGGTGACACGCTCCCGCCATTTATGCAGGCATTCAGGACGATGTGTCAGCTCTGGAAGTCCATGAAGATACCATGGATATTCACAAAGGAGAAGAGAACACAATTCGGGAACTCTCCCTTGTGCCGGGAGATCCTGTGGTATACTCCATCGATATATGTACCACCTGTTCTAACCCGCCAGTTATCCTCATAACCAGTCATTGTGATTGCTGAATCGGTTTTACCGACAGCGAAGAAGACCGGGTAATATCCAATCTCCTTCTCCAGCCATTCATACGCGAGGAGAAAAAACGGATATGATAACCTTCGATCCGGTTTATCACTTCAGGGTATGCAGATTCTGTCGGCATGCAGTGATGGAAGAGGAGTTCGTCTACCAGGTTATTGCGAAGGGAGCGAATTACAATATCACCGGGGTACGGGTATGTTCATTGTTATTTGTGATGTTTCCGGTCAACCCCTGTGGCGCAAAACCCTTTCGTGCAAGCAGGTCGGCCGGTGATGACGAAGATTGCATCAATATTTGTCTCTACCATTTTATACTGATCCTCGGGGAAGATAACAGGAAAGAGAAGTTCCTGAAGGAATCATCATCAAATCATTCGTTTTTTGGGGAAAATTGTAAGGCAAGATATTTGTTTTGAGTGGTATTTGTGAGTTTTCCCGCCTCCTGTACGCGAGTAGTACAGGGGTTTACTATAACCTATGCAATCCCCCCTGTTTCCTTGTGCATTACGGTTGAAGTGCTGGTGAACATTACCAGGTCAGACCTGACAAATATGATAAAAACCCTCAGCAGTTAGTAACACAGAAGACAGGACTGAGACATATCAGTACGGCGAAATAACAGAGCAGGAATAGATCAGGTTCAAAAGTATAGGTGCTACCCTGATAATATTCATCTGTTCAGCCGGTGATGTAAAAATTACCGCAGGTATGGAAACAGAGTGGAGGGATATCGGTGAAACATCACAATAAAAAGAGAGGAATACGAAATAACTGGATAAGATATCTTTTACTCATCTTTCTCTGGACAGCAATTTTTATCGGGGACGGCATAGCAGAAGATTCAACCTCTGATACTAATACTACAATTCGTATTGCAATCTTCCAGATGTCACCGGAAGAGGGAAATTTCACCGCAAATCATGCAACAATTGAAGAAGCCATCAACATTTCCCGAGAAAGAGGAGCAGACTGGTTCATAACCCCGGAGATGGCAGAAAGCGGGTATGAATTTATTGAGTATATCAAACCGGAGCAGGTGCCAGAGTTTCCGTCACCCTGGTTCTCCAGACTTGCAGCTATAACCCGTGAGAAGAATATTACCCTTTTCATCGGATTTCCAGAGCGGATTGAGACGGATTATTATAATGCAGTAGCCGTCATTGACAAGGAGGGAAATATATCAGGCATACATCAGAAAAACGTTATTATTCCTGGTCCTATTGAAGGATGGGCAACTCCGGGAAATTCTACCCCGCTGGAAGTTGACGGCCAGAGTGTTGGTTACTATATATGTGCTGATGCAACTGATCAAAACATTACAAACACCTATATCTCATATAATGTGGATATTTTCCTTTCCTCAGCTGCCTGGTATCCGGATCCGACGATGGGCCCGGAACAGTACTGGGAGAATATTACCACGATGTCTGATGCCCCGCTTGTGATTGCAAATACCCTTGGAAAAAAGGGAAATATAGATTTTACACACGCAGAAAGCGGAGTTTATCAGAATGGAAAGGAAGTATACAGAGTACCTGATTCAACACAGGTTATTGCATTTGTGGACTGGAATTATCTGACCGGAGAGATCATACCGGCTGGAGAACCAGAAATAGTTTGAGGTTACGTATGATTTCTGACTGAGTTTTCAGATGTTGCTGGTTTTCTGCCTGATATCCATCTTTTTCTGCCTGATTGGCATGTCTTCCAATGCTGTGATGGAGAACTCAAACATGATAGACAAACCGATCTACCTCCGCCAGTCAGGAGAATTCCTCCTTACAAGGCTGGAAGAGATCCAAAAAAGGGCATCACCATGTATGCTCTGCCCCCGCCACTGCATGGCAAACAGGAGTGCAGGGGAAGTTGGCTTTTGTAAAACGGGTCTTGCTCCCAATATTGCATCTTTTGGCCCCCATCATGGAGAAGAAGAGCCAATATCAGGGATATCAGGTTCAGGGACGGTTTTTTTTACCGGGTGTACCATGCGGTGTGTCTTCTGCCAGAATTACGATATCAGCAGGGGAAATTGTGGGTACCAGGTTTCAGTAGGGGAACTTGCAGAAATATTTATCAGTCTGCAGTCTCTCGGGTGTCATAATATTAATCTCGTAACCCCGACACACCAGCTTCCCTCAATAATCGGAGCACTTATTCGTGCCATTGATAACGGTCTTTGTATTCCCCTGGTCTACAATACAGGGGGATATGAAGATCTCGCAACATTGCGTCTTTTGGATGGCATTATTGATATCTACATGCCTGATTTTAAATTTTCAAATGAAAAATCAGGTCTGATCCTTGCAAAAACCCCGGGTTATCCTGAATATATAAAGGCAGCAATTCTAAAAATGCATCGCCAGGTTGGGGATTTACAGCTGGATAATGGGATTGCAATCCGGGGACTCCTTGTACGGTATCTTATCCTCCCGGGGTTATCGGATGAATGCAAACCGATATTCCGCTTTATTGCAGAAGAAGTCTCGAAAAACACCTGGATAAATATCATGGATCAATACTATCCTGTCGGGGATATCAAAAAAGGGTGTTCTGATGAATATCCCACTCTGTGCAGGAGGGTGAATCAACAGGAGGTGAGGCTGGCCTACAAGATCGCCTCCGGATACGGACTTAGTAGAGGTTTTATCGGGATTCGGTAATTCACTCATTCATCTAATTATTCCCTTCTTTTTACATGAAATAAGTTATAGGACTCAATTTGTTGACTTTTATTTGTCAAACCTGATGCGAAGCTTCATAGGGGTTTTCACCCTTGAAAATGAGATTTAGTGCAGAGAAGGGAGACGTAGAAAACAACTGTGAAGATTTTACTACTATAGTCAACCCAGACCGGAGCATGGCAAGAGCCATGAAATCCCTCAAAATAACCGGCATTTCAGTCTCCCTTTTCCGGTTGAACACGTTTCGAAACACTTATCCCTTGCTGAATGAGAATACATCATTCTGAGTGTGAATTCATGAGAATTATTCCGGTAAGAGAAGTGATGGTAGTGCTCATTCTGTTGCTCCTCTGTGCAGGATCGGCAGCACTGGTACCTGATGCAGAGAACATGTGGAACGGGACATGGACAGATGAAACGTATACGATCTTTATCCAGCAGAACGGCACAGAGATTGCAGGAAATTACATTCCTTTTGATCTTGAAACATATGACGCCGGCCTGTTAGAGGGAACCCTGTCAGAGGATCAAAAAACATTTTCAGGAGTATGGATTGAATCAGGGCTTCAGGAGGCTACCCTTTCGGAGGATGGAATGTCCTTTTCAGGAACCGGATCGACCAATCCGGTCGGAACCTTAACTGAACCCCGGACATATGAGGCCACGGGAACCCGGGTTGGAACACCCACAGATCCTGACAACCTGTGGAGCGGGACCTGGGAGACCCCGAGAAAGATATACAATCTGACTCAGGACGGAACAACCATCAGTGGCACAAATGAGCCATTGCCTGAAACCGATGATGAACCGGGAGTATTTAAAGGAACGGTATCGGAAGATAAAAATACCATGTCTGTAGAATGGGTCGAATCGGGGAACTTTACCTTCATCCTGTCGGATGATGGTATATTCTGGAACGGAACCTATACTGATCTACTGGATCCCTCTGCAGAACTGTTCCCCTGGAACGCGACAAAAATGCAGTAATTGTGTGAGAAAAAAATACTCATAATCCCTCTTTTTCAGTACTTTTTTCTGTCAGGACTTGTAGGGCGGATATCCATCGAACCGGTTTAAAACCTGCATTGTAATGTCCACGTATTTATATGGTATTAATCTGCCCTACTCTAAAGCAGTGACAATCACCCGGATATTGTCAGGAACCGACACTCGGCATTAACAATAACAACATCACCAGGTACGACCGGGTCAGCCACGGCCGTTTCTATCCCCCCCATCCAGACGCACCTTTGCAACTATCTCCATCATCCTGTTGAGTGCAGCAACACTGGCTACTGCTGATGCCTCCTGAAGATATCCAGGCGATTCATTAAAGCGTATCAATATAAGAAGACTGAGAAATATATGATGTTCTTCATACAGGGTCAGAAAAAAGTTGTCTTGAAAATCCATTAAAGGAAAAAATACAGGTTTCATCAGGGGGATGAAATCACAGATACACGGGTTTACCTTTTCAATAAAAAAATCCGCCATGGAGTTCCATGGAGAGAAACTGTTGTCCAGATTACATCCGTTTTTGCAATATCCTCTGTATCAGTCCTGTAATATGAGTATTGGTCAATTCCGGCTTTAGCATTCTGATAATGAGCCGCCCAGGAATGAAGATCAGGGAACTCGGCAAATATAGGATTATCCCACATCTCCTGCCCATTCATATCAGGATGGCCATCATACAATATTGTTCCATCCGGTTCTGCAACCATGAGTTCATAATTCGTTTCGTTCAGGAAAGGAAGGGAGTATGTCTCGGTCAGGTTGACAGGATCAAAAACTGCCGATACGTATCCAGTAACCTTTTTATCTTTAGAAAATACCGGATAGGCCAGGATGACGGCATCCATCCCTTCATTCAACGTGAAAAAATCGGACATCCCCGGAACAGGGTACGAGAGAATACCAGATGAAAAATCCTGACCAGATACATCCTCCCCTTCGAACCGTTCATATTTATCCGGGACTATTACAGTAATCTTTCCGGTTGTATCCATATATGAGATTAAATATACTCCGGGTTCATCAAGCCCACGAGAGAGTATACTGTAGAGTTCTTCCTTCACAATCCCGTTCCCGGTCAGGTTTTGTGCAATGGATGAAACCTTTTTATCAATCGCATCAAGCCCGGTCTGCAGCCCTGAAGCTGCCATAACTAGGTATTCAGCCTGATCTTCACTCATGACAACCGTCAGATTATTTTCAGGTGCATACCATGGCTGAACAAATGGATTCTCTTTATTCACCGGATTAATTGATAAAATCGTTATCGGTTTCCCCCACATCTGCATTGTCACCGCATCAGGAGCGTCTTTCCCGGTGATATCCACTGTAACTCCGTTATATTGATAATCCTCCAAGAGATTCAGGGGCAGATACGTTGTGCCATCTGGAGTGATTATACCATAGAATCCTCCTTCCAGATCCTGCCAGGTGACCTGCCCGGTAAAGGTTAATTCCGGGTTTTGAGGTGCTGCAGAACAATTACCAATTATAATCAGAAAAATTACAAGTCCTAAGAAAATAGTATATAGACTACCAGGATAGTTCATGAATTACCTTCTACAGAGGAATGGATTAATATTTCTCTCTCATTCATACATGATACCAGTCCTGTCGATTTTTCAAGTGATATTGCCAATCATGTTTTCACTCTTTACATCGATCTTTCCAGTTGAAAGGACATTCGTTTAATGATTGAAATGATGTAACTTAAGAGGACGCAGATTATCTGACACCTGGGTTCCCCCTTCTGCAGTTGGAATTTCAGTAATACATGAGTTTTGTTAATATGAAAGTTAGAATATCAGGTAATTACATCCTGCCTGAACGTGATGATATGGTATCACTTTCTTTTCAGACAGAGCCAGTTTACCGATTCTAAAAGGTACATAATATTCAAACCCAATTTAGGAAGATGATAAATTGAAATTTCCTAATACACAATATTGAGTACATACAAATATCCCGATAAATTGCATATAAACCGGTTTTAAAAAGGAAGGGGATGTATATTCCCCTGATTCAGGGATACCCCTATCCAGCCTTCACTGTGTATTCAGAAAGGTGCAGCGTGGGCACTGGATAGTGCAAGGTATGCGAATATAAAGAGTACAATAATAAATATCCCGGTATTTAGAACACTTTTGATAGCTCGTGCCCGGTTATCACTGACAGAGAGTGCATTATATACATGCAGAAGTAGTGTGCAGAGAAGGTACATCCCATAGATAAGCAGCGTCATTCCACATGCAAGAGAACCCCAGTTCAGACCAGCTGCAAAAAACGCAGAGATACCTATGGCGAGATTTGCATACCCGACCTCAAGCTGGAACTCAGGGTGATCCTGCCGCCATCCCATCCGTGCCTGGTCTGACCGGTAAAACACTGAATGCCGAATGAAACTGATAACCCCGATGAATCCGACGAGGACTGCTGCCGCAATCCTGTAGGCAAACTCTTCATCAGTAAAGAGGAAGAAGATTGAAACAAAAATGCCTATCAGCGTTGCGATTATTGTTGTTGTAAACAGTAGTGATGCAATTTTGGGATCGTCTGTGTCTCGTATCATACTATCTCCCTTATGGATAATTATGTATCGGGTGGCCTTTCATTTGATGTATAACTATCGGATCACCACCCACAATAGAAAAGCGGCCTTCTTGTGAAGGATTTACACATTTATGAAAATTTCTTCTGCCCATTTCAATACCCGTAATTACATGATTCCATCTCCACCCTACGGGAGAGTAGTATCGGTTCAGTGAGAAGATCTATGTTTTCAGGTCTGAATAGATCATTTAGCCGAAGGTATCCAGATGTAGAACACAGAATGGTGAATAACTATAAGACTCAGCATGGGAGATCGTATGAAACCAGGAATATACTGGCTGATCGGTAAGCCGTTATCTCATCATTTTTAGGGATAAAACGTATTACCCTTTAACCGATCCCTTCTGTAAGCCACGAACCCGGATAAGATCGTACCTGATACCAAATACGCTTGTGCCAGGTTTGACAGGGGCGAGGATATCCCGGTCACCTGCGGCCACTCCAAAAACACCACATCCTGTCAGCATTTGATATATGACCCACGTAATGTGTACCCATTTTTAATCCGGATATTTAAAAATTGTATATCCAGGCAGAGACAATACACAAAAATAAAAAAAATGTTTATGCTAGTCTGATGCTGAATATACTATATTCAGATTATCTATATACGAGGAAATTTCATGGAGTACAAAGAATATGAAATAAAATGCGCAGAGATTAAAGAAAAAAACAGAATTCTGCTATCAGGATTTGAAAGATGGCTCTCAAAAAAGGGATTTACAGAAAAAACAATCCGGAAACATATTTTAAATGCAGATCTTTACATAAATGATTTCCTTTTATACACTGACTGCATTAAAGCCAGGGAAGGTGCCCCTGAAATAGGAATGTATCTTGGCTACTGGTTCATCAAAAAGGGATTGGGGTCAAGTAAAGTGGCGATAAAGGAGAGTGCTGCAAGCGTAAAGAGATTTTACCAGTTTATGTATGAAATCGGTGAAATATCAGAAGATGATTTGTCTGATCTTAAAATCAGGATTAAAGAAGAGATGCTGGAATGGGTTGATACATTTGAAAGATATGAAGATCCTAACATAACTAATATGGAGGAGGTATGGGGCTTTTAGAGATGGCAGAAAGAAAACTTACATGGAAAGATGTAAAAGCCATTCTGGCTGATAAAGATAAATCTGAACTCCTGAAGCTGATTTCTGATCTATATTCATTGGACAAAGGCAATAAAATATTCATTCACACACGATACCTAAACGGAGAGGGAATACCTGAATACTACCGCACAATAATCTCTGAGGCACTTTATCCTGATGTCTATAAGAACGGGAAGATCCGGTTTTCTGTCGGTAAAAAGGCAATCTCTGACTATTATAAAGCAACAAATGACAAAATGGGCCAACTTGAACTTATGATCCATTATGTTCATATGGGCACTAAGTTCACTGCCGAATATGGAGATATGGATGAAAATTTTTATACAGGGCTTGAATCCATGTTCAAACGGATAATTGATGAATTGTTGAAACGGCCTGGAGATAGTTGTAATCAATATATCGCTGAACTTGAGGATATTGTTCTCCTTGCCGGGGAGATAGGATGGGGATATCAGATTACTATATCTAATATTCTGGAGAATTACCAGGATATTGCCAGAAGATGGAACAAATAACATTTACTTTTTTTTGGTATAAATGACTCTGCCGGTATCAACTGAAACGCATTCTGTTTTCATCATCCGAACTACAGAGGTACCATTCCATCTCCTCAAACAGCGGTTCAATAATCTCTTCCATCATCTCCTAGGCGTTTTTGTTCGGATCTACGGACCCATCATAAGCACCCTCTGATTCCTGCCATAACAGATGAACAAAAAGACCAGCGAAAGCACTACAAAACTCGGCGGATATCTCCTTTTCAATAACTCCGAATACAAGATCCCTTGCAATTGAAGCTGCCAGACAGATAAGGGATGAATTGGATCTCAACAAATGAGAAAGAACAAGATATGCCTGATTTTCAGTTAATGTAGAGATAAAATTCATCTCATTCTGACTCTTGTGATCCCTATATACCAGTTCTACCAGTTCAGTTATAAGAAAATGTTCTCACAGCTGAAAAACTCCATATCATCATAGCACATTACATCTCTCATAGATCTGGAGCCATCCACCTTTTCCAATGTTACATGACATATGAGGATTGACATAACTGAAGAAGACACTTTTACGGTTAACCTGCATAGAATTTTTCAGATCATGTGTTTTTAACCAGGGATACTTATTTCCATTTTCTAACGGGTGCTTAAAGATACCACATAGCACAAAAATAGAGTCTCCTTGCAGTGCCCGATTCGCAGATCTGAATGATAAGGAAATGTACTGATAAAAGGCAGTACAGGCATTTGATTATTTATTCCCAGCGGTGGAGTAGTATTATACATAAGGTGTATTCGTATGACAAAATTGGAGGAACAATGACAGAAAATCTGCAAATCAGGCGGGATCTGACAAAGGATCTGTTACAAAGGCTTGCTCATCCTGATGAGGATGTCAGGGAAGCAGCTGTTGAGGCACTGGCAATGAATGCATCTGACGAGGACTGGAGGGCTGATGAACTCATCAGTCAGCAGGGAATTAATCTCATCATCGAACTGTTAGATGAGGATAATGCTCATATTGTGAGTTCAGCTCTTGATATTATCATTGCGGTTGCAGGAACCGGTGATCAGGAAGTATTACTCACCCATGGAGTAATTGAGATTCTCTACCGGCTGGAGGATATGGATGATGGTGTTATCCGAAAAAAGGCACACGAAGCACTCTGGCTGTTGGAACCGGGAGTTGAAGACGTGGTAACCGCAAAACCTCATAATGGATACTAACAGTTCATCGTGTCATGAGTGTAAAAAACACACTCTATATGCAGAAAGGTGAACGTACTGGGAAAGTGGCTTAATATCCGGAATACACTCAGTTTCATCTGCTTTAATAGGATTATTATATACGTAACTAGCAGAAATTATTCCCCTACTCCCTAATAAAAACTTAAATTTTTGACTTTTTTTGCGCTATTCCTAAAATCGTGGCAAAAGAAGTGGTTGTGATGTATCTTAACAAGGGTTATGTTGAGAAGTTTTTCCGTGATGTCGAATCTAAAAATGTAATCACACCGGTACGACATCAATTAGAATCAAGAGTTTGTGCTTTAGTGTTTGTTGGAGTACTTGCCAATCAATTGAAAGCAGCTTTAAAATTTAAGACAGAATGAACGGATTCACGTGATATCACTCTATCCTAATCTAATTTTCTTAAACAACTTAACCGGGTTGGAAAGTTGGAGATCTCAGTAAATGATTTGAAAGATTTCTTTTTTGTTAATATCACCAAAAAGGTAAAAGAGCAGGTAATAGCACTAAATATGAAAAATTTGTTCCCTTTACGTGACCTATAGGGCCGTAGGGGGACGGATTTTTGCTAATCAGTTGGTAAACCTCATCTTACAGGTATAGTAATCACTGTGAATATAGGTCTTTGGATAGCCGGAAAAATAAAAATCCTCTCTTTAACCAGTGGCTCTGTGCGATAATGAGAATCGTTGCAGGGTCAGATACTCCCTGTTTGCCAGGGAGTAGACCCGACCATTATTTTTCAAAAACACTTCAGATCAGAAAGGCCAGTTTAGGATAACAATCGCTGCATTAAGAATGGTTGCAAATGCGGTCCAGCAGAGATATGGAACCAGCAGGTAGGCTGCACGTGTTGATACTATTCTGAATTGACGAATTGTCATCACAATCAGGGCAATAAGGATCAGGATAGTGACAAGACCCCCTAGGGGAGATCTCATTCCAAAGAAGATGACAGACCAGAGGAGATTTACCAGGAGTTGAACCAAAAAGAGTATGATTCCCTTACGAATAGGTTGCTCTCTTATCCCATCTTTGATAACCAGCCAGAGGGATATTCCCATCAGGATATAAAGAATAGTCCATGCAGGCCCGAACAACCAGTTCGGTGGAGTAAACCAGGGCTTTGCAAGAGTTACATACCAACCGGATATCGAAGCCATAGTAAAGTATGAACCAAAAGCACCAATTATCAGGGGGAGGGCGATACAGCCAATAAGGAGCAGAACATAGTGAATAGTCAAACGGGTCATAATAATACTCAGTGTATCCTGGATTTTTATTGATATTATCTGTTACGGTCATTGAGAATATCTCATCTCTTAAACAGTGTTTCATTTTTATTGTTTCAGACCTGGAAACGATGTTCTTATAGAGAGTATATTAGTCCATCTGACAAAAATGACACCATTATCCAGTCCTGTCTTTTTTGAAAGATGCACAACCATTGCAACACTATATCCATGTATCCGGAGAGAGAATAATACAAAAAAAGCTATTGCATTGTACGACTTTTTCTCAGTGTTCTGGTGATCCTGATGGTATCTCAAAAACTTCCCTCACTACACGGAAATAATAAAGAAACAGTATCCAATGACATCCTGGACCATACACCGGTCCGGATGATGCATCTTGAAGACTGCCAGATAGCATATCGTGACATTAGCACAGGGTATCCACTTGTTCTTATTATGGGAGTTGGAGGAACCATGTCGGAATGGGACAGGGAATTTCTTGAACTGCTCGCGTCACAGTACCGCCTGATCATCTTTGACAACCGGGGGATTGGCGACTCTGCCAGTGAGGATGGTAATTGTTCCATCTCAACCATTGCAGAAGATACGTTCCAGCTGATTCGTGGAATCGGGATAAAAGAGGCACATATTCTTGGCTACTCCATGGGTTCGATGGTTGCTCTTGATCTAAATGAAAACCACCCGGAAATTGCCTCATCTCTTATCCTCTATGCTACTGCAATGAATGGAAAAGAGACAGCTGATAGAATCTCTCCCTATGTAGATATAGCAACACCGGAAGTTATCAGCGTACATGCTCTTTTTCCTGAAAAATGGATCGCATCACATCCGGATCTGATGACTATATTCCCACCACCGTCACATCCGATAAACGGACCTGCAATACTTCGCCAGATAAAAGATACGAAATACTGGAAAACAGATTATGAAACCCTCTCCTCTATCAACATTCCGGTTTTTATCATAGTCGGCAGTGAGGATGTAATAACACCTCCTGATGCAGTAGCAGAAGTTGCAAATGCCATTTCAGGCTCAAAAATGATGAAAATACCCGGTGGTGGTCATGGAGTACTCTATCAACAGCCGGAAAAGATGGCACAATGTATTCTGGATTTTTTATCTGATAAGGTGCCTGAGAACTCTGGATTTCTAAAAAGGCTCTGAAAAGAGAGCCTTTTATGTGCATTAATTTGTAAATGGACGTCAAACTGAATTATCAAAATAAGTGATTTGCCACTCTCTCAAAGCCTCCCAGGAATGCATCAGGATAAGAAGAGATAATAAAATGACAGGGAAAAATACATCTGCACTAACCAAAAGTATCTGAAAACCTGATACTAATTCAAAAAAAGGGACTACATCCTTTCCTGTAGAAAATGTATTTCATCTCCCCATCCACAAGGCTTCAATATTTTGGACATTACTTACGTGAATTCAGGCAAAAACATTCTCCTCTTTTGAATCACGGCAGAAAAGACAGGTGGAGCGACTTGCTACTACAATTTCTTCTACCTCAGAAAAATCTAACTTCTCATCAAAACTGAAGATCGAGAGGTCAGCTTGTGTTGCCGTTTTAAAATACTCATGCATCGATGCAGAAGTGACTGATAAGCTCGTAACCACTATCCGGGCATTATCAAGAAGATCCTCCAGAGAGGCCTGTATCGCCGCATATGTCCCGGCATCTCTAAAACAGGCCACCAAATGAAGCTCTGCACTCCAGTTTATCTTCAGTTTATACGCGATGAGAAGCGCCAGATCAAAATTCAGCCCTTCTGGATAAGATTTCCAATCAGAGTAAGACTCAGGAATAAAGAGTTGAATAACACGTCTTCGCCCAAGACCGGCACGGGGATGGCTTACATATACGATAATACCCATCTGACGTGACAATTCATCGGTAAGGACTGCTGATATTTCATCCTGCTCTGCAAGATTTGCAGGTTTTCTTAAAAAGAGGGTGTTTGGCCCGAAAAATGCACTTTTCATTGCCTGTATACTAATGAGAACTCCCTCCCTAAGGTTCGCTGACCTGACTGCTGTCCATGAGGAGTGAATCCCTTCTTCACGAAAATCCCTGACCAGTGAAGCAGAGCTTTGATCAAGCCATTTTTCATCTCCTTTTCTACCAATACCAAGGATACTCACCGATCCGCTTGGAAAGGTAATGTCATGTAAAAACTCATATACCCCTCTGACATCCTGGGGATAATCTACCGGGATGAGTATATTCGGCCGCCATGCACGACCATGAGAACGGGGAAGGGTCATGGATTTCTTCGCAGCCCATTCGGCAAGGGAAACAAAAAGACTGCTCCTCATATCACCTTCTGGTTCAGATCGTATGAAATGACGTGACATGAGGATGTAATATAACGCGACTACCAACACCAACGCTACAAGACTAAACGCCGGATTGATAACAAACATTGTAAAAAGGGTACCAACCGTTCCGATGACAGGAATTATAATGGGAATCCTGATGAGTGGCCGGAAACTGACCAGATTGAGTTTTTGTTCAACAAGAATTACGATATTGATCATTGCGTATGTTATCAAAAAAAACATCGTTATCAGTGGTGCAAGGGTATTGAGATCCCGGAGCATCAAGGCAAAAAACGCAATAATTGCTGTGAAAAGAATGGCATTGCGTGGAATATTATGCTGTCCGCGAAATGCAAACCATGAGCTGTACGGCATGATGTTATGATCAGCCATCGCCTGGAGGATTCGTGAAGCTCCGATTACCGAATTTATTGCTGAAGAGAACGTTGCGGCAAGCAGTCCGGCCAGTGCCAACCCCCTGAAGAGTGCGAGATCAAACATAATGGTATAATTTCCAACCAGCATCTCCGGTGACGCTGCTCCAGCTAGCCAGTACGTAAGAGCCAGATACACCAAGAGGGAGGTACCTATCGTTGCAAGGGTTCCGATGGGAATACTTTTTCTTGGGTTTACCAGTTCTCCGGACATATTGGCTCCTGCCATAATGCCGGTAGCAGCCGGGAAAAAGACTGCAAAGACCAACCAGAACGACGTACCGGAAGAGACCCCGGTAAAATCAAAAGACGGAACTGAGGACATTCCTGAGCCAACAATAGAGATGAGAGAACCGATAACAATGGCAACAATCAGATACTGCAACCGAAACGCAAAATCAGTACTAAAGAAGACAATGATAAAAACAACACCGAAAACAATGAGATCCACCAGGAGGTTCGGGAGAGAGGGAAATAACATGAGAAGACCTTCCCGAAACCCGAAGATGTACAAAATTACTGATAAAACCATTGATAAGTAGAATGGAACCCCGATACTTCCCCCTATCTCAATACCCAAAGACTGGGTAATCATCGAAAACGCTCCTCCCGGACCAATTCTGATATTGCTGATAATGGAAGCCATCGAAAGGGTGGTGGTGGTCGTGATGGTATATGCAATAGCAATAATAAGCCAGGAACCAGCAAGGCCAACACTCCCAACCACCCACCCGAGACGAAGATACAAGATGACACCAAGGACAGTCAGGAGCGTCGGGATATAGACTCCGGTAACCATTCCAAATCGAATCGGTTCCAAACCCGGCGGGGAGGTTTTATCACGGGAATCAGATTGCCTTAAGAATTTCATACTGATGTATACCTTTTGATTTTCAGAGTCGGATTTTTATGTAGGTAACGTTATTCTATACTATTCTGAGTATGAATATCTATGCTCTGCCTCCAGATGAACAACTTGAGGTTATGTACTCGTCAGTTGATGGGTTAAACGAAAATGAAGTTGAAATCCGTCAGAAAAAATACGGACTTAATGAGATAGAAAAACGGCAGGGCAAGAATTACATCGTAGAATATCTTATCCAGTATGTCCAGTTTTTTGCCATCCTTCTCGAAGTTGCAGCTGTCCTCTCTCTTATTGCCAACCGATACGCTCCTGGAGAAGGATATGATATTTTAGGATTTGCCATCTTTGCAGCAGTTATCATTAATGCTACTTTTGCCTTTTGGCAGGAGTACAGGGCCGATAAAACCGTAGAAGCCCTCCGCAAACTCATTCCCTCATCAATTACAGTCAGACGAAACGGGAAGAATCAGAAGGTTAAGGTCATATCACTGGTTCCCGGAGACATTCTCATTCTGGAAGAAGGAGATAGGATTGGTGCTGACGCGGTTGTAATCAGCGAAAATTCTCTTTATGTCAATAATGCAACCCTCACCGGAGAATCACGCCCTGCACGAAGGACTGCAAAGCCTTCTGATTCTGAATCAATTCTTGATGCGAAAAATGCCGTTTTTGCAGGAACTACCGTTACTGGTGGAAATGCGGTTGCCATTGTAATCACAACAGGAAAATATACAGAATTTGGAAAGATTGCTTCCCTTGCAAGCACTATTCAGAAGAGGCAGACGCCGATGCAGAGAGAGATAATCCGGATTACAAGAATCCTCACCATTGCTGCACTTATCATGGGGGCAGTCTTTCTGGTTCTGGGCTATATATCAGGAAAAGGGATACTTATGGCCGCTATCTTTGCCCTCTCTCTCGTTGTAGCGAACGTTCCGGAAGGGATGCTCCCGACTATCACTCTCTCCCTCTCGCTCGCAAGTCAGAATATGGCAAAACGGAATGCCCTTATTAAAAATCTGGATTCTGCCCAGACACTCGGGAGTGCTACGGTCATCTGCACTGATAAAACAGGAACACTTACCCGCAATGAGATGACAGTGAGAGAAATTTACCTTACCGGAGGTGAAGAGATAACCGTCAATGGTGACGGATATTTCCAGGATGGAACTTGCGAATTTAGTTCTGGAAATGAAACATCAGAGGGACGACTGGACCATTTTTTAACAACCGGGCTCTTAAATTGTCGTGCCCATATTACTGATGGGGAAACTTTTGGTGATCCGACTGAACTGGCTATCGTTGCAGCATCCAACAAAAGAACGTTACATGTCGACGGTTATGACAAAATTGCAGAGATTCCCTTTACCAGTGAGCGGAAAATGATGTCATCTGTCTGGATGCATGATGGAAAAAGGTATCTCTTCTGTAAGGGTGCTGTTGAGGTTCTGCTTCCCCTTTCTACCCGGTACCTGGATACAACCGGAAGACCAGTTTTATATGATGAATCTGCCCGGAGAGAATTATTAGAGAAATCTGAGACTTTTGAGAAGAAAGCCTACCGGGTTATGGCAATTGCCTACCGGGAAGGGGAGATCGAGGAAGATCTTATCATGCTTGGGCTTGTCGCTATCATGGATCTGCCACGGGAAGAGATTTTTGAAGCGATAAAGAAGTGCAGAAAGGCTGGAATCAGGGTTATGATGCTCACGGGAGACAACCCAAACACTGCACGTGCCATTGCAGAGAAGATAGGTCTTACGGTGGATATCACACTTACCGGTGATGAGATGAGAAAAATCCCGGATGAGGAACTTCAACAGATAATAACTACAAATAACGTTCTTTTTGCCAGAATGCGTTCAGAACAGAAACTTCGGATAGCGACACTGCTTCAGACAAACGGTGAGGTGGTTGCGATGACCGGAGACGGGGTAAATGACGCACCTGCCCTTCGAAAGGCAGATATTGGCATATCCATGGGGATTAAAGGGACTGAGGTTGCCAGGGAAGCATCAGATATGATACTATTAGATGACAACTTTGCATCTATCGTCGCCGCAATCGAGGAAGGAAGGACCGTTTACTTTAATATTAAAAAATTTGTTACCTATATTCTCGCATCAAACATCCCGGAGATTGTACCCTATATCCTCCAGTTCTTCCTGAGAATCCCCCTTCCCCTTTCAGTCATCCAGATCCTTACCATCGATCTTGGGTCAGACATGCTCCCCGGCCTTGCACTTGGGAGTGAAAAACCGGAACAGGACATCATGGACAGGCCACCGGTTGGGAAAAATGAACGTATTCTGGATGCCGAGGTATTTAAACGGGGCTATTTCTTTCTTGGCGCAATAGAAGGGATGGCTGCAATGGTTGCTTTTCTCGGGTTTCTCTTCCTCTCAGGATGGCAATATGGAGATCTCTCTATCACAAACAGCACACTCCATTACCAGGCAATGACCATGACCCTGCTTGGGGCTATTACCTGCCAGCTGATGAACGTCTGGACGCTGCGATCCTGGGAATACTCAGCGTTTAGCAGGGGACTTTTCACCAATAAGCTCCTCATAGTTGCCATCATTGTGGAGTTTATCTGGATTTGGATGCTGCTCACTGTTCCGGCAGTCCAGTATATCTTCAATACGGCATTCGTTCCGCTGCCCTATCTTATGATCCTCATACCCTTCCCCATTCTCCTATTTGTCTCACATGAACTCTATAAGTGGTGTATACGTACCAAAAGAAAGGAAAGAGCTTCCCTTACCCCATGACCAGCCAGCATCCCTGTCCACAGGGATGTACCCTTTTTTGATGTGAGGCAAATAAGATCTTCAGATACAACTTTCGTCTCTGTGGATTGGTACTAAAGTTAGAAATCTTTTCACTGCTTGTTATGCCTATTCATCCGGAGTGTGAATCTCATGGTGACTGAATGTTATTTGGAGTTCTGATTCGAACACCGATACATACGTATTATTCCTGTTTGAGAGTAATCGTAGAGGTTGTAGAGGATATCTCCACATCATCCCGCGATTCTATCCAGTTCATAATCGAAACACTCAGATCATTTTTTATCTGGCGCCGGTTCCTGACTTCACTGATATACCGCGCGTCAAGTTGAATCCAGTTGTCAGTAAGGGAGATATATACTGCAGGTTCTGTCGCTCGTTTCAACACAAGATATTTCTCCCCAAGGGAACGCATCTCTTCTTCAGCGACGGGGATGAGTGGATTTACTTCTTCCCGGATGAGATCCTCGATATGTGATATCGCAAGCTGCCAGTTGCTGTCATAGGTTAACGGCAGAGAAATTTCATCCCAGATAAAAGAGTGATCTCTCGTGTAATTTATGACCGGCTGGTTAATAACTGAGGCATTGGGTATTGAGATCAATCTCCCGCTTACCTGATCCCCATGAACCCAGCCACGAATCTCCATTATCATTGTATTCATAATCCCAATATCGATAACATCCCCGACATTTCCATCAATCTCAATCCTATCTCCCATACGATAGGTTTCAGATGAGAGCAGGATAAGTGCTCCAACAAAATTTTTAAACACATCCTGAAGAGCAAAAGCAATTCCAGCACCTATAATGCTTGATGTGACAAGAAGTGATGTGGACTCTTCAATCCAGATAAGTGCCATTATACCGATGAAAAAGACTACTGCAGAGATATTTAAAATTTTTTTCAGATTGTATCGGGATTTTGGATCTGATACTTTTTGGGAGATAAGTATCGGAAGAATGAGCCTGAAAATACAGACAAAGACCGTGAGAGCGATGAGGGTTACCACAATCTTTTCAAGATAATAATATGGTTTATAGAATTCTAATATCGAAAAACCAGCAGTTATCCCAATTAAACTTAAGAGAGTGAGAAACTGCCGGTATATTTGTTTCATAAGGTATTGCGTGAATATAACGTAAAAAGTTGGAGATCTTGTCTATCAATGGAATGTATCTGAATAAACATCCAACATCTGATGAAGCTATGAGAAAATCTTTGTTATCAACCTTTATTATTTACGATATGTTGCTGTATCAGATAAACTGCTTCCTTAATCCTCTTCTTCATCCTCATCCCAGTCTTGTTCATCCGGGGGTGAGTCATATCTGCCTCCTTCAAACCCACACAATCCGGTCCTCGGAGAGTTACAAATCGGGAGCAGATAACATTCATCTACCTCCTCATCTGATGCACAGGTTTTACAGAGTAGCTGCTCATCATCCCATTCACCATAATGATAGACCGCTGGTTTCCCACACTCTGAACAGACAGCCTCGGGTTTATTGTTCATCCCGACAACAATGATACTTTTCTTTGGTTCATCCATGATGATAGAATCAACAATTTTAAGCCTGAGGAGGGTGGTGGTCCCAAAATCGTATTCATACTTAAAAGCCATTCCGGGTTCAAGAATGCGTTTTATCTTGATACGCATGGATTCTGACTTGCTAAAACCATCATCATCATCGAGATCCCCATCATAACTTGTGAGATATTCAACACCGGAAATTGTAAACGCACTGAGATGTCCACAACATTCAACCCATACATCCCTTAACATGTTATCGAGTTCCCGAAGCGTGGCATCAGGAGATGCAATGAGGGCCATCCAGTATGGGGATGCATATGGTGTGTCAACCATAATAATGAATTGTGTACCACCAGACTCTTCCTTATGATTTTTCAGCAGATGGGTTACAAAGGTGCGTTTGGTTACCGGTTCCTCACAGATAAAACAGGTTCCGGGAGCTGCAGTCTGTCTTGCCATTAGTACTATATTGATTGTGAGTATCTTAAGAATATTTTTAAGTACGTTCATCGTGAAAGGGCTGTTCCGGCTCTTTTATTTTTCACGTGATAATGAACAACGCCAGAAATTCTAATATACCATATTGGGGATCCCTGACGATAAAAACATGATTGAAAACCCGAATGAGTTTTTTTATGTTTCTCTTTACCCATTATACCCTGAAATTACCTGGTATAAAGAGAGCTTATGGGATACTATCTTATCAAAGATGAGAACACAAAAAATTCAACATGAAGACAACACCTGTAAAAGGAGAACTGAATTCTCATACATTAAACGGAATTTAAAACATGATAACAACAGTAATGGAAAAAATGATTGATTACTTCAAGAATGATGTCAGACGAATCAATCATGCACTAAAAGTGCTTACTTTTGCTCATATAATCTCGCAAGAGGAATTAGCCGATGAAAAGATCCATCAAATACTATGTTTTACAGCGATTCTTCATGATATTGGTATAAAGGAAGCTGAAAGGAAATATCATTCATCAGGTGCGAAATATCAGGAGATTGAAGGTCCTCATATTGCTCGTCACATACTTACACAATTAGATATTTCACAGGGTTATATCGAAAGAATCTGCTTTATTATAGGAAATCATCATTCGTACGCACAAATTGATGGCATGGATTTCCAGATGCTTGTCGAGGCAGATTTTCTGGTAAATATGTATGAAGATTCCATGAATCAGGATACTATAAGGAATATAAGAGACACCATATTCAAAACAAAGTCAGGGAAACGATTACTGGAATCAATGTACCTAGAGGAAGAATCGGGTGTAAAAAGGCATGAATGAACCAGATTTCATGAGATACCAAAAAATAAAAACATAAAAGCACAGGTTAACATGGCGATAATTCACTGCTGATACTTCTCGATTTCCCTAACGTATTTCACCAGTATCAGGGAAATACAGGTCCGGTTTTAAAGAAAGACAATTCATGAGGAGATGTTCATTTGTCTCTCCTGGAAAAAAATCTTATGAGAGAATCATCAGGTTACGAGCAAAGAAATAGTAAATACATGATGGGTTAGTTCCATTATGGCAATATACCGGGTATTTCTATGATACAGGCATAGATACGAGAATAGATACCCAAAATCCTAAAAAATGCATCAGTGTATAGTCATGATGCATGAAAAAAAGGAGATACCGTCTTAAAAAGTATCCCGGATCTTATCCCCTGCTAATACAGGCAAAATCGAGGTATCCTTTATAGGGATCGGCCATAAGAAGGCGGACTCTGACTTTTTGCCCGACCATAAGACCGTACTCGCCCTGCATGACCCTTCCCTCAACCGGTGGTGATATCAGACGTACATAGGTTCCTTTACCGGAAGCTCCGGTTACCAGTGCATCAAAGGTCTCACCGATTCTTTGCTCCAGGAGAACAGCAGCAGCAGCTTTGTGCATAAACCGTTCGACCTTCTTGGATCTCTTTTCACAGTCGCTCAGCCAGTCAGCCTTTTCTGTAAGTTCCTTTCGCTGGTACGGACTCTTCTTCCCGTCAAGGACTGCTTTTATGAGTCGCTGTATAATAAGATCCACATACCGCCTGTTTGGAGCAGTTCCATGGGTGTAGTCTGTGACTGCAAGGGCAAAGTGACCAACAGGAATGCCACCAGGAAAAAGGGCCACATATTCCCCGGGTCCCATGAGTTTCACAATCGTAAGGGAGAGATCAGGAAAACGCTCGGGATCAGCTTCCCGCCGTCGTCGCAGGAATGCAGTAAGAGCCAGTGCATCAGGTTCTTCTGGCAGGCTCTCACCATATTGAGCAGCTGTCATCACAATTCCCTCCCAGTATTTAGGGATACGTACAATTCGCTGTATCATTGGCATTTTTGCATCGCCCAGGTAATTCACAATGGTCCGGTTCGCTGCAACCATGAACTCCTCTATCAGGCACCTGGCCATATTCTGCCGCTGGACCACAAGATCCCTAACGCTGCCTCCTTCCATAACTGCTTCTGCTTCAATGGTCTCAAGGACCAGAGCTCCCTGTTTGAGTCGGTTCTTTTTCAGACGTAATGCTGCCTCATTCTGAAGAAGAATCTGTTCAGCAAGTCCTGGATCCTCCTGCAATTTCTGAGGTATTACTCCTGTTCCCTCGAGCCATTCACCGACTTCTTCATAGATGAGCTTTGCTTTGTTTGTAACGACAGCCCGATATACATCACCGTGACGGGTGGTTCCATCAGAAAGCACCGAATATTCAAAGACAACAACCATCCGATCCTCTCCGGGAAGAAGTGATGTGATATCCTGTGAGAGCTGGTCAGGAAGCATGGGAAAAGTCTCGACACCGGTATATATCGAGGTTCCGTTATGGGCTGCATGCTGATCAGCAGGTGACTGTTTTCTTACGTAATAATCCACATCAGCAATGGCAACCCGTACCAGTATCTCTTCATTATTACCCTGTTCACAATACTCCAGCTGATCCAGATCCATTGAATCGTAGTTGTCGATTGATGACCAGAGAAGAGTGCGGAGATCCTGTGTACTGGTGGTATTAATGTTTTGTATCTCATCGTGTATGTCGTTGACCTGTTTCTGTACAGATGGAGGAAAATCAGGGGCAAAACCATATTTCCGCATAGTATTCCAAGCAATGGATTTTAGATCAACACTGTGATGTTTTTTCATGGTCAGTTGTTAGAGATTTGTTTGCAGAGATAAAAACTCTGGCATTTTATAAATCAGATGCTTTCATCTCTTCATCGGTATCCCTATTTTATATGATAGGTAAAGGTCAACATGACCGTAGAAACGGATATTTCTTCTATTTGCATCAACGGCAAAATAGCAGGTAATGTAAAAAATAAGATGAGACAGTGTCCAATAATCGGGTGATAAGATAAAAAATGTGCAATATATCATATATAAATAAATAATTTTATTTCCAATAAAGATCATAAATATAAGTATGATTTCTATATCAACAACACTACAAAATTTTGGCATTATTCGCCCACTCACAACTTTTTTTGATGGACTATCCAATTCTTATGAGTATTCAGAAACTGGCGTTTTGCGTTATTCAGAAAACCCTCAATGTGTTGACTGTGGGGCGAAAATGAATCAAAACGGGTATAATATTATCACAAAACGGCATGTGGGCTC
>Ga0268279_1000415_pt1 | contig 27230 bp, 23 predicted proteins | sample saktaG_6_FD_190142 | JGI IMG/M metagenome (GOLD analysis project Ga0268279, IMG submission 190142) | Saline water microbial communities from Sakinaw Lake, British Columbia, Canada - sak_2010_1_5_80m | ecosystem: Environmental > Aquatic > Non-marine Saline and Alkaline > Saline ...
CTACCAACCTACGAGGTTGCACGTATGGTATTGTGTTAATGGTGCCCGTTCGGAAAACACCACCAACCTCGTAGGATAGCGGCGTGAAGAGCCGCCGCTAACCTACGAGGATGGTGATGTCAGAGACTGGACGGAGGTGAATGTTAGTAAAAAACATTACAGCATGAGCCAGCCCTGGGGTCAAGCCCGGGATCTCTTCTCCTTTTGGGTAATTATTTTTTGTAATTGGTATAACCTACGAGGATGGAGGTTACGATAAAGTGTAGGGGCGGGCCTGCGCGCGCGCCCGTGAATGGCAAGTTCATCCTCGTAGGTTGGTAGTAGGGGCACATTGCATGTGCCCGCATTAGGGGTGATCTTTGCGCTTTTTTAAATAAAAAAAAGGAGAAGGTATAGGACGAAAATTTATTTTTCAGGTACGGTGAATTGAAATTTATTGATAAAAAAAATAAAAAAAATCAGTTTAAAATTTTTAACTTTGTAATCTATGTGATATACTCTTGTCAAACGTATTTGAATATTAGGGTCAAAAAAATAAGATTAACGGAAATATTGATATTTTGAACATAACTTGAAAGAGGTGAAGTTATGGAAGAACACAATGAAAAAAGAAAGTTCCAGAGAGTAACGACGCATATTCCCGTAAAGTACCGTAGATTAGAAGATTCTAAAGAAACGGTACGAGCCAGTATGATCACTAAGAATATCTCCGAAGGAGGGGTTCAATTTTGCGCGCCGGAATTTATTTCCAGAGCCTGCAGACTTGTTGTGGAGATGGATATGCCGATGCTGACTAAACCTATCAGGGCGATTGCCAAGGTTGCATGGATCAGTAAGGGGGCATCGGAGGGTAATTACGAAATCGGTAATCAATTTTTAGAAATAACGAAGCAGGATAAGGCTCTTGTTTCGGAATATGTTAAGGGACTTACTTTATATAACGATCCAAAAGAGTGAGCCCTGCTTTAACCCCTGTCAGTATTTTTTTTGATGCAACACATTGTAATAAAAGGTGTTACGGTTTATTCCGTTTCTTCATTCTCTCCCTGAATATTAGTCCAAAAAATGAACACGGTAGACGGCACTGCGAGTTTGGGGTGGTTAAAATCTCCATAGTCTCGCCTTTTTCCGAATCGGGGACTTAGGTTTTGCCATTTTTGAAGGGTAAGCAAGATGTAGGGATAGCCGCCCGTTCGTTATTTGAATCAACCGGCTATCAGATTAACCGCTTTTAGAATTGACAACAAACTGACAAGTGGGATAGAATGCTTAAGCTGTGAAGATAAAGAGTTATTGCGCTATATTACCTTGTGGAAAATAAATCGGCTATGAAAAGAAAAAAAATCATTAAAATTGTTATCAACTTTACTGCGGTTTGTGTTTATGTGTCCTCAGCGATGACCGGTTATGCTTTCTGGGTGTTGACTCCTGATACTAAAACGGCAATTAATCCTAAATTTATCGTAAAAGATTCCCCTAAGGAACAGTTTAACTGGGCCATGCGTTTTTTTAAACAAAATGATTTTTCCCGCGCGGCGGATGAATTTACGAGGCTTACCCAATATTATCCGGAATCGGATCTGGCGCCGGAGGCTCAATATTACGCGGGACGGTCATATGAAGAGTTGGGGAAGTATTATTTCGCTTTCGAAAGTTATCAGAAAACCCTGGAAAATTATCCTTACACGAAAAGACTCAACGAAATTATTAAGAGGGAGTATAGCATAGCGAATAGTTTTCAGGCAAAAGAAGTTCCGCGTCTTATGGACTTAGAATTGTCGGAATCTTTGGAAAGAGCTGTCAAAATTTATGGAAAAATAGTTGAAAATAGTCCTTTTGGGGAGTATGCCGATAAATCTTTATTTAAGATGGCCGAGTGTGATAGAAGAATGTTTAATTATAAAGAAGCTATGGAGTCTTACAAGAAGATCATAAGTGATTACCCTGAAAGCCGTCTCGTGCCTGAAGCTAAATATCAGTTCGCGTATACAAGATATGAAGCGTCGCTTGATCCTGAATATGACCAGGGAGAAACTATTGACGCGCTTGAAGAATTTGAGCAAATTACCAAAACTACCGCTGTTCCATCAATCGCTAAAGAAGCTAAAAAAGTTTTAGACGAGCTTTCTGAACGGAAAGCGAGAAGCGACCTGCAAATCGCGGAATTTTATGAAAAACAGAAAAAATATAAGAGCGCGATCATGTATTATGAAGGGATCGCGGCAAATTTTTCCGGCACTCAGAGCGCGAGTCTCGCGGAGGATAAAATTAAACAATTAAAGCAAAAGGTCGAGAAATGATAAAAAAACATTTTTTATGTTTAATGGCGGGGATATTTGTCGTGCTTAGCGGATGCGGGTATACAACAAATTCTCTTCTTCCTTCAGAACTTGATTCAATTCATATCAACAATTTTAAAAATGAAATAAATACCACAAAAGAAATTTCAGATAAAAGATCGAATTATACTTATCGTCCGGGTTTGGAAAATGATATTACTCAACAAGTCATTAACAAATTTATTTTTAACAACAATTTGGATATCAAAAGCGAAAGCAAGGCTTCTATGCTGTTAGAGGGAGCTTTGGTGGATTTTAAACTCATACCGTTAAGTTATAACAGGGATGAAAATGTGGAAGAATTCAGGATCGAAATTTTTGTTAATATGACACTTCACAATAGACGTACCGGTAAGATCATGTGGAGCGAAAAAGGGTTTATGGGGGAATATACTTACGCGTTGACCGGACCAAACTCCATGACAGAAAATGCCGCGGTCCCGCGGGCGGTTGACGATCTCGCGAACAGAATTATCGAACGCGTTGTTGAAGCATGGTAAAACTTTAAGTGAAAAAAATGAATTACTTAGTTACCGGTGATGATACCTATATTCGAGAAAAAGAGTCACTGAAAATCAAAGAAAAATATCTAAGTCCCGTCGAGGCCGAACTTAATTACGCGGCTTGTTCCCCTTCAGATGTTAATCGTGCGTTAGATTTCGTGAGAACCATGCCGTTTTCCTCACTCAAAAGAGTTGTATTGATACAAGACGCGCATCAGCTTTCCGCGGCGGACGCGGATAAGGTAGAGACGTATCTTAAAAACCCTTCTGATACCGGGGTTCTATTGCTTTCCGCGGAGAGTTCATTTAACGAAAAAAAACATTACAAAAAAATATGCGCTCTGGTTGAAGTTGTAAAAGCCGATAAACCAACGACATTTATTATGAAAAGGTGGATTCGCGGTTTTTTTGAAAAGGAAAAAATTGAAATATCTCAGGAAGCCATAGACCTTATTGTTGAGTTGAAGGGGCCGGACACAGTCGGAGTCAAAGGGGAACTTGAAAAATTGGTTTCCTTCTCCGATGGTAATAAAATAGAAGCTTGTCATGTTGAACGTCTTATCTCGCGTACGGCGCGTGAGGTGATTTTTAAATTGGTTGATGCCGTAAACGAACGCGATGCCGAATGGGTATTCCGTATATTAGGTGATTTGTACGCGGAGAAGAAACAACCGGTTGAAGTTATTGGATATCTTGGATGGTATACCAAAATAATGCAGAAGATCTTACTTTTATCAGGCAGAGGCATGCCCTTAAGCAGGATTGCCGCGGAATTGGGATATTCAACAGGGTATGTCAGCAGACTCTCCCAGCGAGCGAAAAAATATTCATCGGACAAAATTGCCGAGTGGATATCTTTTCTTTTTGAGACTGATAAAGAAATAAAAACCGGCCGGAAAAAGCCGGAAATAGCTGTTGAGATGATGCTGGTGTCTTTGCTGAGGGCGTAAAAAAGCGTCCTCAGCCGCCTTATCCGCTTTAATCATATTCCCGAGAACAAAATCTAACCGCGGGTTCCGCGTTTCAGTAACGTGAGGTCCGCGGTTTTTCGTTGCTTTACCCCTGTTATGCTATATAATATAAAATATGGAATCTAAAAGAAGGCGTCCCATAGGTATATTCGATTCAGGTCTTGGGGGGCTTACCGTTGTAAAGAGTATCCGTAAACATTTGCCATGGGAAGATATAATTTATTTTGGTGATACGGCCAGGGTGCCTTACGGTAATAAATCTCGAAGCACGATAGTGCGTTTCGCGCGCGAAATTATGACGTTTTTGATGAAGCAAAAGGCGAAAGCGGTGATAGTTGCTTGTAATACCGCTTCCAGTTTAAGTTTAAATGTATTAAAAAAGGCGTATCCTGTTCCCATTATTGGAGTTATAGTTCCCGGAGTTAAAGAAGCCTTGAGGGTTTCGGATAATCGGAGGATAGCTGTTATCGGGACGAAGTCTACTATCGCCAGTTTGTCCTATCAAAATGAAATTTTAAAGAGGGATAAAACCGTAAGTGTTTTTTCGAAAAGCTGTCCTCTTTTTGTTTCGCTGGTTGAAAACAGATTAATAAACGATAAGATCACTTATCTATCGGCGGAGATGTATTTAAAAGAATTGAAAAACAAAAATATAGATACTTTAATTTTAGGATGTACTCATTATCCTATTCTTAAACGTGTAATCAGAAAAGTAATGGGCGGAATTAATCTTATTGATTCTTCTTCGGTTGTCGCCAAAGAAGCAAGGGTTCTGCTTCAAAAAAATAAAATAGAACGCTCCGAGGTAAAAAGAATAGGTAAGATTTCGTGTTTTGTCAGTGACGATGTGGAAGATTTCCGGCACGCGGCGGGAATATTTCTTAAGGAAAAAATCAGTGTACGGAAAACCGTTTTATAATTATGCGTAAAATAGAAGTTATAGAAATAGAAAAAAAAGTAAAAGTCTTATGCGTTAAGGCGAATATTGTTTTACGTTCCGATGTCGCCCGCGCCATTCAAAAAGCCTGTCGAAATAAAAAAGAACCCCCTCTTGTTCGAAAAATGCTCAAAATACTTATGGAAAACGCTAAAATCGCAAAAGAGGAGAGTTTGCCTATATGTCAGGATACCGGTATCGCGGAGGTATTTATCGAAATCGGAGAGCAAGTTGTAATTACCGGCGGAAATCTTATGGAGGCGGTCAATAGGGGAATAAAAAAAGCGTACGAGGAAAGTTATTTCCGCGCGTCCGTAGTTAGTGACCCGGTTCTGCGCGAGAACACAAAAACGAATACTCCGGGTATTGTGCACGTGGATATTACGAGGGGAAGTAAAATAAAGATCACGGTAATGCCTAAAGGTTTCGGGAGTGAAAATAAGAGTAAGCTTTTTATGCTGAATCCTACCGCGGGAATAGGAGAGATTGAACGAGTATCTGTCGAAACCGTTCGATCCGCGGGTCCTGACGCGTGTCCTCCGTATATTTTGGGTATTGGATTGGGCGGAACGGCTGAATTTGCCGCGCTCTTGGCTAAAAAGGCGCTTCTTAGATCTATAAGCACGGCAAATAAAAAACCTCATATCTCGGAACTTGAAAAGAACATAATGAAAAAGGCGAACGCGTTAAAAATAGGAGTGATGGGGCTTGGCGGGCTGACTACAGTGCTGGGAGTGAATATAGAAACCGCGCCGACACATATCGCGGGTTTGCCTGTCGCGATAAACCTTTCTTGTCATGCCCTTCGTTCGGCCAGCGCGGCGATTTAGCGGCAGACAGTGAATGGTTAAGGTTGGCGGCGGGGTTTGATGGTCGCAGACACATGCGTCCGCTCGCAAAAGCATAGGAGTTAATCCTCGCGGGGTTAAGCAATAGTATAGTCCGTCAACCCTCAAATGAGGGGTACTGTCACAGAGATTCCCGCCTGCGCGGGAATGACAACAAGGGGCGCGGGAATGACAACAAGGGGCGCGGGAATGAAAAAAAGGGGCGCGGGAATGACTCCACCATTTTGTCATCCTCGCGAAAGCGGGGATCTGTAATATAAAATACTCCTCATTTAAGGGTGACGGAGTACTATCCATCCTTTGAGGTTGAACGATGGCGTGCGATAAATAGGAATAGACAAATAAAAATGAAAAAAATACGAACACCTTTAGATAGTAAGGAAATACGCAAGCTCAAAGCCGGAGATGAAGTCCTTTTGTCCGGGATAATTTATACTGCCAGAGACGAAGCCCATTTGAAATTGGTTGAATTAATAGAAAAAAGTAAAACCTTTCCGGTGGCTCTTAACGGAGAGATAGTTTATTACTCAGGCCCCGCGCCTTCAGGAACCCGCGTTATAGGTTCATGTGGGCCTACCACTTCAAGCAGGATGGATTCTTTTACGCCTCAACTTCTGAAAGCGGGAGTTAAATACATGATAGGGAAAGGTGCAAGGTCGAAAGAAGTTGCTCGCGCGATTAAGCGTTATTCCGGAATATATTTTTTAGCTCCCGGCGGGGCCGGAGCGTATTTGAGCCTGAAAGTAAAAAGCTGTAACGCGGTCGCGTTTAAAAATTTGGGTCCCGAAGCGATTTATAGGTTAGAAGTGGAAAACTTTCCGCTTGTGGTAGGAATAGACTGTGAAGGAAATGATGTGTATAGGTAATGGCAAATGACAAGTTTGAATTTTGGTATTTGTCATTAATTAGGTTTATTTAATGAAGAGGGGGTATCATGCGGCAAGACGGCAGGTTAGCGGGCGGCATAAGAAAAGTTAATATCAGTACGGACTATATACGGTATGCTGAAGGTTCATGTCTTTTTGAGATCGGAAATACGAAAGTTGTGTGTACCGCGAGCGTGGAAGACAAAGTTCCTCCTTTTTTGAGAGGGCAAGGCACCGGGTGGATAACATCTGAATACGGTATGCTTCCAAGATCATGTCAAAAACGAGTATTTAGGGAATCTTCTAAGGGAAAAAAGAACGGAAGAACTCATGAAATACAGCGTTTGATCGGAAGGTCTTTGAGGAGTGTTGTCGATATGGACCTGCTGGGGGAGAGAACGATCTGGATGGATTGTGATGTTCTTCAGGCGGATGGAGGCACGAGATGCGCGAGTATAAGCGGCAGTTTTGTAGCGCTTTGTTTAGCGCTTAAACAGTTGAAAAAACAAGGAACACTAAATAGTGTTCCAATTAAGGCTTTTATTGGGGCGATAAGTGTGGGTATAATTGATGGGAATAGTTGTCTGGATCTTAATTATGAAGAAGATTCCCGCGCGGAAGTCGATATGAATATTGTGATGACTGATTCCGGGAAGTTTGTTGAAGTGCAGGGAACCGCGGAAAAAGCTCCGTTTGATTCTGACCAGATGAATGAATTGTTACAGTTAGGCAAAAAGGGGACCCAAAATATTATTGAGAAACAAAAAACAGTGTTGGGGGGTGTGTTTTGATGGTTAAGGTACTGATCGCGAGTCATAATGTTAAAAAGCGATGTGAAATGGAAACTCTTTTAAGAGGGGTCAGCGGGATTAAGGTGATAAACTATAATGATCTTGAAGTCGTGCCTCCTCTTGTCCTCGAAGACGGGAAAACTTTTCGGCAAAATGCCGTTAAAAAAGCTTTAACCATTTCAAGAATTTTTGACGGATTAGTCTTAGGAGATGATTCAGGACTGGAAGTTGACTCCCTGGGCGGTAAACCCGGCGTACGATCAGCGCGTTTTGCCAGAAAAAACGCGACAGATATGGAAAATAACAGAAAACTGCTTAAACTGCTCAATAGCGTTCCCCAAAAAAACAGGCAGGCCAGATTCGTTTGTCATATTGCCATCGCGGAAAAAGGTATTCTCTTGGGCAGTTTTGAAGGTTTGGTGAAAGGTGAGATCAGTTTAACACCAAAAGGTGAGAACGGATTTGGATATGATTCTCTTTTTGTGCCCAAGGGATATCAAGAAACTTTCGCGGAAATGGAGCAAGACCGTAAAAATCGTATCAGCCATCGCGCGATAGCGCTTAGAGAAGTCAAGAAAGCTGTGAAAGAATATCTGAAAAAGCCTAAATAAATGAACAGTCGGGGAAGAACTCCCCGACTGTTCATCCTTGAGCGAAGCGAAGGATCCCTGCCTAATTTTTCAAAGAGATCTCTCCATTGTTTATTCTTTGATTCTATTGATCTTACCTTTTTTCTCGTTTCCAATCTTTATTTTCTCTTTCTTTCACTTCGTAAGGGAGGACTCACGTGTCCTGAGCTTTTCAATAGATCTATCGCTACCCAAATAATTCCTTCATCCCGCCTAAAATTTTACCAAACGGCACAACGTTGATTTGTTTATTAATTGAATAGCATTTTTTACCGGGGTAAATAACAGCAATGTGTTTAAGCTTTAAATCTTCAAGCGCATTTTTCATAGATGGAGTTATTTTGGGGGCATCCGATCGCTTGATTTCTACGCCGAACATCTGTCCTCCTTTATTAAAAACCAGATCAATTTCCGCTCCTTGATGCGTCGCCCAAAAATATGGATGGTCAATCTCAAGAATACGAATCAATTGCTCGATTACAAACCCTTCCCATGATGCACCGTAATATGGATGACGTAACACTTCTGTTTCAGTCTTTAATTCTAAAAATGAATTTAGTATACCCGTGTCACGGAGATATATTTTAGGAGATTTGACTTGACGCTTTTTAATATTTACATGCCATGGTTGAAGCTGGCGCATCATGAATACGCCGGTAAGGATATCCAAATATTTTCTGATAGTTGGTTCTGAAAGGCCCAATGAAGATGCAATTGGTGCCGCATTCCATATCTGTCCATGACTATTGGCAAGCATTGCCCAAAAACGATGCAATGTCACGGACGGAAGATCAATTCCCTGTTCACGCAAATCACGTTCAAGAAATGTTTTAATAAAATTTTTTCTCCAACTAAAGCTGTCCGCATTATTCTTAGCCAAAAATGATAATGGAAATCCTCCTCTTAACCAAAGCCGTGACGATTTTTTTTCACCAACTTCGGCAAGATCAAATCCGTCCATTTCAATCAATTCCAAACGTCCCGCAAGGGATTCAGATGATTGTTTCAAAAGGTCGGGAGACGCGCTTCCAAGAATAAGGAATTTTGAGGGTAATGGTTTGCGGTCTAAAAGGACACGTAAAACGGGAAAAAGTTCGGGGCGTTGCTGAACCTCATCAATAACAATCAACCCCTTTAAAGACTCAAGCATGTTTTTCGGATTGGTTAAGGCACTCAGACTGCTTTGATCCTCAAGATCAAAATAATTGGGGGAATGAATATCAACTAACTCCCGGGCAAGAGTCGTTTTACCGGATTGTCGGGGACCTAAAAGCGCCACCGCCCGACTCCGACTTAGAGCTTTTCTTATAGAATCAAGATATTCGTTTCTGGCTATCATGTCTAAAGTATACCATGAAATACGAAATTGTCAACTTCCTTTTTCATGGTATGAGAATTAATAAAAACCCCTCGCTTTATCCATAAGACGAAGCGGGGGGGGTATCCCTATTGGAGAAAATGGGGTGAGCGATGGGGCTTGAACCCACGACAGCCTGAGCCACAGTCAGGCGCTCTACCAGCTGAGCTACGCCCACCACACGATTAATTCCGTAACGCAATAGTATTCTATGTACTTAAAAGGGTTTAGTCAATAGAAAAATTGAGGATTGACTTCTAAAAAACGTGTTGATATAATGACAAGTCGAATAGGGGCGATTTATAAGAATTCAAGTTGAAGGGTTTAATAAAAACGGGAAGTGGCGCAGTTTGGCTAGCGTACCTGCTTTGGGAGCAGGGGGTCATGAGTTCGAATCTCATCTTCCCGACCAATTTTTAGAGTGGTATTATGCGGATGTGGCGGAACTGGCAGACGCGCTAGCCTTAGGAGCTAGTGGTTTATACCGTGGGGGTTCGATTCCCTTCATCCGCACCATAAAAAGGAATTAAACGAAAAAATCGTTTAATTCCTAACCTCGAATGGAGAGAGTGGTTTGGGGCTGTAAGTAAGAAACATAATCGTGCGCCCGTAGCTCAGTTGGATAGAGCATCTGCCTTCTAAGCCGAGGGTCACAGGTTCGAATCCTGTCGGGCGTACCATAAACCAAAAACACCAACCTCGTAGGTTGCTATCAACCTACGAGGTTGGTGTTTTTGGTTTTGTGAAGAAGCGTATGTTGGAACTCTTAACGACTATCTTGTATGTCTAAGCCGGGTTGTGTATAATAGGCGCATGACGATTCTTGATAATCGACGATTTATCTCTGAAATAGAAGATTTTTTTTCTTCTAAACTTCCCATTACACTTGGCATTAATAAAAAGAACGAGCTTGTAAGGCTTAGTTACGAAATTTGCCGGGCGCGCAATTTTACTTTCTCGGAATTTACACAACATATAAATATCGAAAATGTAATAAACGGCGGAAAAAGCGGAATTTTTCATAGGATAAAAAATCTTCTTCTCGAAATTCGCTATCCTTCCTTAGTTTTAAAGGATGAGCCGCGTCTTATGCCGATAAAAATAAACATAAAGGACGAAGAGCGCGGGACATGGGCGGGCAAATTAGAACCGAAAAAAATATTGGTTGAAAAAAATATTGGCCGTCTCAGATGGACTGATAAGTTTATAAAAAATTTTTCTAATGTCGAAGTAATTGAAATGACAAATCTCGCGGACGGATTTAGGGAAATACCTGAAGTTTGCCCCGAAAAGTTTTATGACGCGCGGCGCGATTATGTGTTCTTAGTGGAATCCAAAGCGGCATTTATAAAAATATGTCCTTGTACTAAAGCTTGCCGGAGATGCGGATACTGGATATTGAATGTTGGGTTTGGGTGTCCTATGGACTGCAGTTATTGCTATCTGCAGACGTACAGTAATGTGCCCGGTTTGATACTTGCCGCGAATATCGAGGATTATTATGAATATCTTGAAAAGTTTGATCAAAGCTTGACGGGGAAGCTAAGAATAGGAACGGGTGAATTTATGGATTCACTCGCTTTCGATGAATATACGGAATATTCGACAGCTCTAATTCCGTTTTTTCGAAATATGAAAAATTTAGTTCTTGAACTAAAAACAAAAACAAATAAGATCGGCAATGTTCTTAAGGAAGAACCTCATGATAATGTGGTTATTTCTTGGTCTATAAATACCGGAAATATGGCTCAAAAATATGAAAAAGGAGCTCCTGATCTTAACGAACGGTTGGAATCAGCCCGCGCGGCCGCGCGAAGAGGATACAAAATAGGGTTTCACTTCGATCCGTTGATATACTATGACAAATGGGAAGATGAATATAGGGAACTGGTCGAAAAGATGTTTTCTTTTGATGAAATAAGAAAAAATACTGTTTGGATCAGTTTGGGGAGTCTTCGATATACTCCGGGATTGAAACAGACGGTTGAAAAACGGTTTAGTGATAACCTGATGTTTTATGAGGGGGAATTTTTTGAGGATGGTAACGGTAAAATGCGGTATAAAAAAGAGTTAAGGATTGAAATGTATAATAAAATGATAGGCTGGATCCGCTCTTTAAAAACTTCTGCTTGGATATATCTTTGCATGGAACCGGAAGATATTTGGCAAAAAACACTGATCCGGAAAAAGGATTATTTTTTTGTGTAACTCAAATATTTTCCGCCGCCGATTTCGCAGGGATGGACATGGGGCCAAGCTTCTCATTTACAGAAGGGAATTTATCATATAATCGGGTTTGGAAAAATATAAAAATATGTTGAAGATGAAGTATATTTACGTATACTGTAAGGGAGAAAGACGGGTGATACTCGTAACCGGAATTGATTTCTGATAACAATAGAAAATCGGACGCATGAAAAATATCTCGGCATATTTAAAGGAAAAATACGGCCAGTGGGGCTGGATGGGTCAGCGGGCTCATGACGCGGCCGGCATAAACAAAGTTTTACCTTTAGATTTTATTATATGCTGTGATTTCGGCACGGATACGGCGCATTATTTTGAGGAAAATAATGTTTTTTCAATTGAAAAACAGGGCAAAGTACGTAAAGATTGGTCCAACGAAGATCTTAAGGTGAGTTTTGAGGGGTCTTTGGGTAGAAAGATATTTAAGCGCTGGGATGCTTCTAAAAACAGAATAAATCTTCTGTGTTACAGATCGATCGGGTTTTTGGAAAAAAGAGCGGAAGTAGACACCGCGCTTAAAATATATGCCGTTCCGGAAAAGCTTAAAAACTATTTTGACAATAAAGTGCGATTGTATGAAACTCTGCCGTCTTTGTCCCTTCCCAGAATCCCCGGAAAGATCTGCGCGCCCGGTAAAAACAGTTTTAAAGATTTAAAAAATGAACTATCTTTGCCGTTTGTTATCCAGTTTCCATATGGGTCAAGCGGACAATTCACTTTTATAATAAAGAATGAAAAGACATACGCGTCTCTTCGAGAACAGTATCCTCTTGAACGTGTTGTGATGCGTAAATACGTTGATGGTTTTTCCTTGAATGTCAACGCGGTAATTGTTTCAAGCGATAGCGGCGCGAAAACGGTTTGTTCTTTTCCGTCGATACAGATCACAGGTCTTGAGGAATGCAGTAATTTCCCGTCCGCATTTTGCGGAAACGATTTCAGCGCGGCGCGGTCTTTAAAAAAAAGTATTATTTTGCAGGTCAAAAGTCATATAAACAGTATCGGCGCGTGGATGGGGAAGGCCGGTTATCGCGGTATTTTCGGTATGGATTTTGTTGTCGAAGGAGAAAAAGTTTATCCGGTCGAAATCAATCCGCGATTTCAGAATTCAACGGCTCTTTTTAACGCGGTAAGCGCGCTTAGCGGCGTGAATGGAGAAAACACGCTTTTTATGCTGCATATAGCTGAATTTTTACAGAAAGAAGATAGGATTATAAAGGAATATTTAAACAACTTTCCGTTCGCGAGTCTTATGGCGCCCATAGACGGGGCCCAGGTAATACTGCACAACACTATGGAACGAGGCATTATGGCTCAGGAAGGTATTTCGGGAGCGTATAGAGCAGTGGGGTGTACGTTACTTTTAGTTCAAAAAGGAGCTTCGCTTGATGTGCTTTCGGAGCGCGGGGACGTTTTAATAACTTGCGGGGTTCCTCCGCGGGATACAATAATAGAACCCAACGCTTCCATATGTAAAGTACAGCTTCTGAAAAACGCGTTGGATCCGTCAAATAGACGAAAACTTTCCGCGGAAATGAAAAATATAGTACCTGGAATATATAATATGTTCGGATTAAAAAATAGGACTAAGTTATGATCAAACGCGATCCAAAATATTATACCGCGGGAGCTGAGAGTGACCACCCGGAAGAAGCACCCTTTTATTTAAGGTCGCTTATTTTTGACGGAAGGGATGGAAAATTTAATACGTATCTTGTGGATGCCTTTAATAAATATTTAAAAGATGAAACTGAAATGTCCCGATACCGTTTGAATAAATCAACTCCGCGCGGGAAAATGTTTCCCGAAAAGATAGTGATTATAAACGCTTCGCATGACAAGCTTCCGACTTCATACGAAACCGCGCGTATCTTTGAGGATTTTTTAAGAGAAAAAGGTCGATCGGCGCGGGTAAAAGTCATTAATACTTATCAAGAATTAATGGAAGAGCTTAAAAACGATGCCGATAAAACGCTTGTAATTAGTCAGTGTGTTGACAAAAAAGTATACAATACGGAAATAGCCGAACGCTTTGAGCATGAAGGTATTGTGATCTCCCCGGGTAAAATTACAGCTCCCGGCGGGATATTTTCCGACAAAGATAAGGCTTACCGTCTCCTTTCAAAAGACGGAAAAGATTGGAATGGAATTGCCAGATATAAAAAAATATCCGAAGAAAACAAAAAAACGGAAGATGTGGCAGAGGAAATATTGACGGTGATAGATGAATTGGAACGCGGCATAGGGGATACAACTTTTTTTGTTAAACCGCCTGAAGGCGGAGGCGGGCTCGGGGGTTTTCGTATAACAAAAATGGGTAAAAAATATATTATTCCGGATCTCTCGAAAGTTTCCGGAGAAATAACGAAAATCCATCCGACTTTTATAGATTTTGACGAAGATAACGAAGCAAAACTTCGTGAACTTTTATGGGTGTATAAACTTTTCGCCCGGGACAAAAAAATGTCCGCGAATTATCTGAAAATTAAATTACCCGTATTGGATGTGCCGGAGCGGGTCGCCGTAAAAGTGCTTAAAAAATATCTTGCCGAGAGTAAAAAAAAACAGAAAGCCAAGCTGAGCAAAATTGCTTTAAGCCGGCGCGCGGCGGGGAGTTTATTAACGGAAGCGATCACTTTGTTTGAAAAAAAATATGCCAAGAGGTATGTGCCTTTGGTTAACGAACATATTGATTTCGGGTTGTGGGGACTTCGGGCGCACTTTCGTCTTTCTCGAAGAGGCCCTGTGATAGAGACGATGTATCACCGGATTTTTCAACTTAGTTTTACGGAAGAAGGTTTAGGGTATGCCGGTTCGGACAATATTTCCAATAAACAAACGGGTCAACTCGAAATATTGAGGCTGGGGCCGATAAACCGGATAATGCTTAAAGCGATCGGCGGAGAGAAATCTCTCTTTAAGACTCTGCTTAAAGGAGCCGGAGCCTTGGTGGATTTGTCTAAACTGATTCCGGCTCAAGAAAGAAAACACGTTCCGCTTAGACTCCAGCTGGATCTGGCCGCTATTTCCTCACGGATCGGTGAAGGGAACGCGGATACCGCCAGAGGACTTTGTCTCGCTTCAAGATGGCCTGAATTTGTGAAAAATACGAGGGAATGGCTGGAAGACAGTCTTTTGTATTACGCGTGGAAGAAAGAGAACAAGGAGAGAAAAAAATGAATTCAGTATGGATAGTCATATTGTCCGCTTTATCTTTTTTTGCCGCGTATAAGACTTATGGACAGTTTATCGCGAAGAAAATTTTCAGATCAAATCCCAAAAATCCCGTTCCAAGTGAAGAACTTAGAGACGATATCGATTACGTGCCGACGAATAAGGAAGTTTTGTTCGGGCATCATTTCGCGTCTATTGCCGGGACCGGCCCAATTGTAGGGCCGGCAATCGCGGTTATCTGGGGCTGGGTGCCGGCGCTGGTTTGGATAATATTAGGGTCGATTTTTGCCGGCGCCGTGCATGACTATGCCGCGCTTATTATCTCGACACGAAAAAAAGGAGTATCAATCGGGGAACTCTCAAAAGGAGTTATTAATTCGCGTGTTAGAATATTGTTTCTTTTGGTTATTGTGTTTTCTCTTTGGATTGTCGTTGCTATTTTCGGTATGGTAATCGCGATGATCTTTGAAATGTATCCGCAAGCGGTTTTAGCGGTTTGGATACAAATTCCGATCGCGATGATCATAGGATATCTTGCATACCGTAAAAAGATGAATTTGACAATACTTTCGGTGATAGCGGTTATCCTTATGTATTTGTCAATGATTGCCGGAGTACATTTTCCGTTTTCAATGCCGAGTGTTTTTGGGTTAGCTCCTATGAGCATTTGGATAATTTTACTTTTTATATACGCTTTTTTTGCTTCGGTTCTTCCTGTATGGAGCCTCCTTCAGCCCAGAGATTATGTGAACTCACATCAGTTGATAATAGGTCTGGGATTGATTATTTTAGGAGTTTTTTTCGCGCGTCCTTCCATTGTCGCCCCTGCTTTTCAATTTGCCCCGAAAGGTGCTCCGCCGATACTGCCGTTTTTATTTATCACTATTGCCTGCGGAGCGATTTCGGGATTCCATTCACTTGTTAGTTCCGGAACAAGTTCAAAACAACTTAAGAACGAAGAAGACGTAAAGTTTATCAGCTTCGGCGGAATGCTTACTGAAGGCATGCTGGGAGTTCTAGTGATAGTCGCGGTGTCTGCCGGTATAGGGATGTATGTTAAAACAAACGCGGGTGAAGTTTTGCGGGGCGCCGGCGCGTGGCAATACCATTATTCCACATGGACGGCGGCTCAGGGATTGGCCGCTAAAGTAACCGCATTTGTCAACGGATCAGCTAATATGCTGGGAGGCTTAGGTATTCCGCTTGAATACGGACGCGCTATTATGGGTGTTTTAATCGCTTCGTTCGCGGGAACAACGTTAGATACGGCAACGCGTATTCAGCGCTATGTAATTACGGAACTTGCCGTTAGTTATAAAATAAAACCGCTGGAGGGACGTTACTCATCGACAGCTTTTGCCGTAATAGCCGCCGCGTCTTTAGCCTTTATACAGGGCGGAGGTAAAGGCGCTCTTCTTCTCTGGCCGCTTTTCGGTACGAGTAACCAGCTTTTGGCCGGATTGGTTCTTTTGGTCGCGACCGTGTATCTTATTCGAAAACAGAGAACAAAAGCACGTAAACATTGGGTTCGGGTATTGCCGACAATGATTCCCATGATTTTTATGATGATAACTTCAAGCTGGGCCATGCTGATCAATGTATCGATATTTTTCAATTCTAATAAGTGGCATTTAACTATTATCAGTGCTATAATGCTACTCCTTGAAGGCTGGATGATAATAGAAGCTGTTTTGTGCGTAAAAAAGTTAAAAACTAAATGATTAGTGTCCGCTCTTTCGCGCTCATCATTCACTATTTACTATTCATCAACGTGCGCCTGTAGCTCAGTTGGATAGAGCAACTGGCTTCGAACCAGTAGGTCGCAGGTTCGAGTCCTGCCGGGCGCACCAGAAATAAAATGGGGACTGTGCAACGGGGCAGGTCCCCATTTTTGTTTGCGCAGAGAAAAGCTCGGACACATGGGTCCGCCCCTACGAAGTTGGCGGCGTGAAATGGATCGTAAGATGAATTGTTTGTTTAAAATAACCAATCCGTAGGGGCACATTGCATGTGCCCTTACCTCGCGAAAAAGAGAAAAGGGCGGACACATGGGTCCGCCCCTACGAAGTTGGTGGCGCAAAATGGGTTGTGATTACTTTTATTTGTCAGACGAAGCGAGCCAGAGGATGGCTATCAGCAGTATGCATCCGAACGCGTACATCGTGTTCCAGAGTCCGTTTTCAATGGTGATTTTTACAACGGGGCTTACAACATCCATCGTGTACAGGTTGTATAACCCTCCTATTGAGATAATCCCGCTGATAGCGGCCATAATTAGAAGGTAGATCTTATGTTTCAAAGCGAATAAGGCTAATACGGCGCATAAGATTCCGGATAAAGGCAATAAGTATACCAGATAACTTTTTTTGCCTATGTTTTCCGTGCCTTTGTTCTTGAATAAAACTTGTACCAGTGAAAGAGCTACTTTGGAAGTTTGATCGTTTGCCAGCACAGGAATATTGTTTCCGCGAACGGTTGATTTTAGTTCTATATCTCCGATCTTTCCTATGGAGCTGGTTACATCATTCAGTTGTCGAATAAATTTTCCGGCGAACGATGTTTCGCCCAGCGCGGTACTCGCGCTTTTTGTGAGCTCTTTGGATACACCGGTAACAGAAGCGTTAATTTCCGCCCAAGGTTGAAAAAAGGACATGACTATAACCGTGCTCGCGGCGAAAACCACAATAATAAAAATAAGCTTTTTCATTAAAATCCTCCCTTTGTTTTAATCATTAACGATAAGTATACCTAATCTTTTCGCAGATGCAAAGAGGAGGGAGAAAAATCAAAAAACAAAAGAGAATGTGTTGGAAAAATACTGTTTAAGTTGTAGAATAAGAAACATGTTCCGAAGGTGTTGTTCCGAATGGGATAAGGCGTGAAAAAAAAAGGAATTCAAAATGAAAATAACGATTGCTCAATTAAACACAGTTTCGGGGGATATTGAAGGAAATCTTAAGAAAGCACTTCGCGTTTTGTCCGAGTTTGGGAACCGCTCTGATCTAATAGTTTTCTCCGAATTGTTTACGCCGCCGACTTCTTTTGGAATTTCTTTCAAGCACGTTCAATCCGCCGTTCATAAATTGCTTGAGATATCAAAAGAGTATCCTCTCGCGGCTTTGCTTTTGAAAGTGCCGATAACTCATGAGAAAGGGCAGGCTTTCGATAAAAAAAGTTCCATTCTTTTGATGCATCATGGAAAGTTTTTAAACGCGCGGGAAAAAAAATCCTCCGATAAAAATAAAACACTCACGTCAGAATGTCTTGATTTTTCTTCAGTAAATACAATAATCCCGTTTAAAGGGTACAGTTTAAATGTTTTCGATGGTGAAGACCTTTTGAGTTTTGAGAAACTGAAAAGCCGCGAAAAAAAGAATTCGTTGTTTATCGGCATCGCGGAGTTTTTGTTCAACGTGAAAGAAATGAATTCGCCGCGGACGCTTATTCAAAAGTATGCCGAAGAATACGCGGCGCCATTTATTTTAGTTAATCGAGCGGGAGCTGAAGACGGATCGGTATTTGACGGGGGCAGTATTTGCGTGAACAAGGAAGGAGAAGTTGTTTCGGCTTTTCCTTTTTTCGAGGAACACGCGGAAACGATTGATATAACCCGCGCCGCGCCACCGAAAAGGCTCTTGCCTCGCGAGAAAATTGCCGCCGTATATGATGCGTTGGTTGCGGGAACACGTGATTATGTCAAGAAAAATGGATTTTCCAAGGTTATTATGGGTCTTTCCGGTGGTATCGATTCGGCTGTGACGTGTGTGTTGGCGAAAGAAGCTTTTGGGGCGAAAAATGTTTTAACTTTAGCTTTGCCCTCTAAATATTCTTCCCCCGAGAGCGAAGCGTACGCGAGGCGTCTGGCGAAAAGTCTTAATATTCGGATTGAAACAGTTAACATTTCCGATATATTCGATTCGTATGAACGAACGTTGAAAACTTTTTTGAAAACCGAAAAAAACGGAGATGTGGAGATTTATCTTCAGAACATTCAAGCTCGGACGAGAGGCAATATACTTATGGCGTTTTCCAATAAACTGGGCTATATAGTGCTTGCCACAGGCAATAAAAGTGAACTTTTAACAGGTTATTGCACTTTGTACGGAGATATGGCCGGAGGTTTCGCGCCGCTTGCGGATGTAACGAAGACTATGGTTTATGAATTGGCGGGGTACATTAACAGGCAGGATGAAATTATCCCGGAGGAGATAATTAAGAGAAGCCCTACGGCGGAGCTTAGTCCGAATCAAACTGATCAGGATACGCTTCCGCCTTATGACACTCTGGATAAGATTCTTTGCTATTTTGAAGAAGGATATTCCTGTGAAGAGATTGAGAAAAAAAACTTTGATATTAAAACAGTCCGTTGGGTACAGCAGAGGGTAAGAAACTCCGGATATAAAATTGAACAGGCTTCTCTATGCGTAAAACTAAGCATTTGACAGAACTTTAATCTTAAATCCAGCCGTGTGGTGTGTTTGGTTTGACCTATGAGGTTGAATCCGGGGATTTGAGGTACACCCAAGGAATAAAAATGATTAAACCTAAAATCGCGTTTTTTGATACAAAACCGTACGACAGGAAATTTTTTAACAGCGAAAATGATAATTTCAATTTTGAGATCAGGTATGAAGAATCACGGTTAACTTCCGATACGGTTCATTTGGCAAAGGAAGCGAATGTTGTTTGTCTCTTTGTCAATGACACAGTAACCGATGAAATGGTGAAAACTCTAAAAAATAGCGGTATTAAATTAATTGCCCTTCGTTCGGCAGGATACAATAACGTAGATTTGAGATCAGTTTTTAAAAACATCCATACTGTAAGGGTTCCGGCGTATTCACCTCATGCTGTTGCGGAACATGCCGTCGCGCTCGCGCTTACCCTAAACCGAAAAATACACAGAGCCTATTCCCGGATAAAGGACAGCAACTTTACAATTACGGGACTTCTTGGGTTTGATATGTTCGGAAAAACCGCCGGAATAATTGGTACCGGGAAAATAGGAAAAATAACGGCATCGATATTAAAAGGATTTGGTATGAAAATATTGCTTTATGATGTTGCTCCTGATGAAGAATATGCAAAAAAAGAGAAGATGAAGTATGTTTTGTTGGAAGAATTGTACGGAAAAAGTGATATTGTTTCTCTTCACGCGCCTTTATCTTCGGAAACCCACCACATGATCAATAATGAGAGCCTTTTGAAAATGAAGACGGGAGTTATGCTAATTAACACGGGAAGAGGAGCGTTAATTGACGCGCAGGCTCTTATTTCCGCGCTAAAGACTCAAAAGGTAGGGTATGCAGGGTTGGATGTATATGAGGAAGAGAGCCAATATTTTTTTGAAGATTTTTCATCTTCATTCATTAGTGACGACATTTTAGCACGCTTGGTAACTTTTCCGAATGTTCTTATTACTTCTCATCAAGGGTTTTTTACCTTTGAAGCGCTTCAAAATATTGCACATACGACGCTTTCCAACATAAAAGATTATTTTGACGGGAAATTTCTAAAAAACGAAATTTGTTATAAATGTGAAAAGAAAGAATGTCTAAAAAAACTCGGCAAACGGTGTTTTTGAAGCGGGAGAATGGATAAATGTGCATTCCCCCTCTACGAGTTTGCGTATGGCTACTGCAGTTGGTGCTGTCGGGAAGGGAACGGCGATGGAGCTTGCAATTTAAGCTATATTATGATATAAAATGGCGCGTTTTGGGTATTTGGCGGTGTTTGATTTTTTGAAAAAAATGAGGTGAAAAAATGGCAAATGAAACGGTTTTTAAAAGGTATAAAGGTAATCCCATCATAACAAGTTCCGCGGTGCCTCGCGCGAACAGTATCCATAATAGTGCCATTGTTCCTTTTGACGGCGGTTATGCCGGTATATTCAGAGTGGATGAAATTGATTTTAATTTCACAATGCATGCCGGGAGGAGTAAAGACGGAATAAAATGGCAGATTGACCCGGAGCCGATAATCATGGAATGTGACAATCCTGATATTCCGATAGAGGCGAGGACATATGATCCGCGTCTTACACAAATAGGGGATACCTATTATTTTACATGGTGCATAGATTCCCAGCAGGGTCCATGTATCGGGCTTGCGGTTACAAAAGATTTTAAGACTTTTAAACAGATGGAAAATCCTCTTCCGCCGACAAATCGTAATTGTGTGATTTTTCCGAGAAAAATAGACGGTAAATTCGCGATATTACACCGGCCCAGCGATCGAGGGCATACTCCTTTCGGGGATATGTTTTACTCGATGAGTCCGGATCTTATTCATTGGGGTGAACACCGGTTTGTTTTTGGTACATTGGGGAGCAGTTGGCAGTCGACAAAAATAGGACCCGGACCGGCACCGATAGAAACCAGGGAAGGCTGGCTTTTGATATATCACGGAGTTTGGACAAGCTGTAACGGATATCTGTATTACGCGGGCGGGGCGATTCTTGATAGAGAAAAACCGTGGAAAGTATTGTACCGTACAAAAGATTATCTTCTTGCTCCGACGGAACTTTATGAACGCGTCGGGGATGTGCCGAATGTTGTTTTCCCGAGCTCCGCGGTGGTTAATAACGGTGTACTGCGTCTTTATTACGGATGCGCTGATACGTGCGTTTCAATAGCCGAAGCCGGAATGGACGAGATAATCAGTTTCATCAAAACGCATAGCGTTTAATTCGTAGGGGCACGGCATGCTGTGCCCCTACGATGGAATGTTTTGGTGAAGAGTCGTTTGTTCTTGAAACCAATTTTAAAACCATGTTATAATACGCTCCAAAGTTATTTTAGCAATGCCCGCATAGCTCAGTTGGTAGAGCAACTGACTCTTAATCAGTGGGTCCAAGGTTCGAGCCCTTGTGCGGGTACCAGTTTGGTTAGCCGGTTAGTTACGGTCAGAGAACCTCGTAGGTTGGATAGATTTCCGGCCGCACGAGGTTGTCTGGTAGTGACTGATCACTGAATTCGCGGGTGTAGCTCAGTTGGTAGAGCATCACGTTGCCAACGTGATTGTCGTCGGTTCGAGTCCGATCACCCGCTCCATTTTTTAATTTTCGGTTTTAAATCCGAAAGTGGCACAATAATTCTGAAAAGGGTTAAAACTATGAGGAGAAAAAGAAAAATATGAACATTTTTGATTTACTGGAAGAAAGCGCGGTATCTATAAATTTAAAGGGTCGAAAAAAACCGGAAATATTATCGGAATTGGTTGATCTACTCGCGAAGGGTGGAAATATAAAAAAAAGCGGGAAAAATGAGATACTGCAAAAACTTGAGGAAAGAGAATTGTTAGGTTCGACCGGTATCGGTAAAGGTGTCGCGATCCCGCATGCTAAATGCCCGAAAATAAAAAAAATGATAGCGGCTTTCGGTATATCAAAAGAGGGTCTTGATTTCAAGTCTCTTGACGGAGAACCTACACACATATTTTTCCTTATAATAGCTCCCGGGGAAACTCCCGGACCCCACCTTAAAGCTTTGGCTAAAATATCACGGTTGTTGGATGATAAGTTTATCAGGGACAGGTTATTGGCCGTTAAAAATTCCCAGGGTGTTTTGCAAATAATAAAAGGCGAGGAACGTAAAAATCCTAAATAACTGAGGGGTCGGGGTGTCTTCCGACCCCTCATCCTGAAGCCCAAAGGGCTGAAGGATCCGTAGAGATCCTTCCACTTCACTTCTTTCAGTGTCAGGATGACCCCTTACAGGAGGAAAAAACTCCTCGAGGGGTCAAATAACTTAAACGCGGCGCCAATGATAGAACAGTTAATGTAAAAACAAGTTTCAGCTGTTATACATACATTTTTAACGCGGGTTATTCTCGAAGTGTGAATATGCAAAAACTTAAATGGTTATATCCCGGAATGCGCGTTAAGCGGTGGATTTTGCTTTCCGTTTTCGGCATGTTTATGATCTCTATGGGGTTTGTCATAGTTGTTTCTGAAAGAACTACGGAAAATCGAACCATGGCGGGACTCATAATCATTTTCGGCATATTGTGCGTTATCATCGCGGTTAAAAGAATATTAAAATCGTTCGTAACTGTTTTAGTTCCGCGCATAGACAGAGAAGAAGACAGATTGGTGGAAAAAGTTTACCAAAGACGTATTCTTGAAAAAGGTCCAAAAATAGTGGCGCTTGGCGGAGGTACCGGACTTTCCACGCTTCTTACGGGTTTGAAGCAAAAAACCGGTAATATTACCGCGATAGTGACAGTAGCTGATGACGGGGGGTCGTCCGGCCGTCTTCGTGAAGAGTTAGGGGTTCTGCCGCCGGGAGACATAAGAAACTGTTTAGTCGCGCTTTCGGATTCGGAAGACCTTCTCGGCGCGCTTTTTCAGTTTCGTTTTAAAAAAGGTGCCGGACTTGACGGACATAATTTCGGGAATCTTTTTATTACGGCACTTTCGCATGTTACAGGGGATTTTGCCAGAGCGATCAAGGAGTCAAGTAAAGTTTTGGCAATAAGAGGAAACGTTTTTCCGGCAACGCTTCAAAAAATTAAGCTTGTCGCTCTGAGAGAAAATGGAAAAGAGACTGTAGGCGAATGTAAGATTCGCGAAGAAAAAGAAAGCCCCATAGACCGTCTTTTTATTGAACCGAAGGATTGCGCGGCCACGCTTGAGTCAGTGGAGGCGATAAGACAGGCGGACGCGATAGTTCTGGGGCCGGGGAGCTTATATACCAGTGTAATGCCGAACCTTTTGATCGGAGGAATACGAAAAGAAATCATAAGATCTAAAGCGGTTAAAATTTATATATGCAACATTATGACCGAATCGGGCGAGACGGACGATTTCTCGATCAGTGACCACGCGGGAGCCATCATAAAGCATACAGAGCCCGGAATAATGAATTATTGTATCGCCAATGTGTCCCGCATTCCGAAATTTCTTTATGAAAAATATAAGCTTGAAAATAAATGTCCGGTAAAAGTTGATGATGAAGATGAAAAATGGTTTAAGAGGGAAAGAATAAAATTGGTAAAAGCGAAGATCTCAGGCGCGGAAGAGTTTGTTCGGCACGATACTTTAAAATTGTGTGATGAGATCATGGATATAATTGATGAAAATAAAAAAAGGCGGGGCTAATCGTAAATTGTGTTAAGTTCGCAATGGCTTTTCATTGTTATCAGCCGGTGTTTAATTTTGACAATGAAATCGAAAAAGCTTATAAAACCGCGTATTTGCCGTTTTTGAACATATTGGAAGAATTTTCCGGCATTAAAGTTTCCTTCCATTATTCAGGGAATTTACTGCAGTGGCTGAATGAAAAACACCCCGAATATATTGAAAGAATCGGTAATTTAATTTCGGACGAAAGAGTTGAAATCATCGGCGGTGGCTGTTTCGATCCGATCATGACGATCATCCCTGAAAGGGACAGAACGTATCAGCTTGAACTGAATAAGAAAATAGTTAAGGATATTTTTTCTGTTCGCGCGCGAGGTGCATGGCTGGCGGAAAGAGTATGGGATATGTCGGTTGCCGATACGTTCGCCAGAGAAGGCGTTGAATATACCATAGTTGATGATCATCATCTCGAGCGGGCGGGAGTTAAAGCGGAAAAAATGTTCAGGCCGTATCATCTAAAGACGGGAAACAGCGCTTTGACATTATTTCCGTCCCTTACCAAATTAAGGTATTTAATTCCGTTTTGTAAACCGGCGGAAGTTATAGATTACATAAAAAGTCTCGACGCGAACGGCTATGAAGAAGATATGTGCCTTTTTTTTGCCGATGATGGTGAAAAATTCGGCGCGTGGCCGTGTACCTACAGATGGGTGTATAAAAAAGGTTGGCTTAGAAATTTTTTTCAACTTTTAGAAAAAAATGACGAATGGCTTCGGACGACAACATATGCTGAGGTTTTGGATAATTGCCGCGCGGAAGAAATAGAAAAAGTTCCCCCGTCAAGTTACGCGGAAATGATGAAGTGGAGTGGCGGTAATTTTAATAATTTTTTTAAAAAATATGCTGAAGCCGGACGAATGCGTGAAAGAATGATTCATGTTAGTGATATGGTTGAAGAGGCTTCACGGAAAAATATTCTTGAAAGTTTTTCCGCCGAGATCAAGCAGGCAAGAAAAGAATTATGTAAAGCTCAATCGAATTGTGCGTATTGGCACGGGGTATTCGGAGGCGCCTATTTGCCGCATTTGAGATCCGGAGTCTATAGCCACTTGATAAAAGCCGAAAATATTATAGCCGGCTCACGCTCCGCGGCAAAAAATAAAAAAACAGGAGAAACACTCTCTTGGAATTTTAACAGTTTCAGCCGCGAAACCGTATTGGACAGCGATAAGTTTCGTATTTTTATAAAATCTTCTTCCGGCGGCGCGGTGAGTGAGATCGATTATAAACCGCTTGATCTGAATTTGACGAATACGATCACAAGGATCAAGGAAACTTATCATGAGAAACTGAATAAAAATTATGCCGAACGGATAAAGGCCGCCAGAAAAAGTATTAAAGACGGAGCTTTCGCGGATATAAACGATGTTATGGGTATCGGGAGGAGAGGTCTTCGGAAAAATTTAATCTATGACAGTTACAGGCGCATGTCTTTTTTGACGCATATTTTTTTGGATAAAAAACCGCTTCAAAAACGATATCAAAAAGTTGAAAGTTATGACAGTTTTTTAAATGGGGAATATTGTTCAAGCGCGGCGATTCGCGGAGAAACCTTGAGCGGTGAATATACGCGCGGAGACAAAGTTTTTCAGAATGACGGAAGTGTTCTTGATGTGGAAGTGAACAAAAGCATAACGCTTGCCGCCTCGGCGGAAATTGAATTTTCACATAGGGTAAAAGTAAAGCCCGGGAGCGTTCAGATTGTCGAATACGGTGTTGAATTCAATTTTTTAATATGGGACAGATGCTTTCTTTTAAAACCGAAACTTATAAAAACAGACGGGATGTTCTTAAAGGATCAATATTCAAAGGTTGTTTTGAGATTCTTTTTTAACAGGAAATTCCCGATTTTGACGTATCCGATCTATAGCGTAAATGAGACGGAAAACGGACTTAATAAAACATTTCAGGGAATATCCCTGATTATCGGAGACGAATGCGGCGGTTCTTCCTTCGGAAAGTCTTCGGGTGAAATGAAAATTAGAATTGTGGTGGAAAAATAAGAAATACCGTAGGGGCGGACAGGCGCGCCCGCCCTTGTACCAATTGCAGAAAATAATTGTACATTTGAAGCACATAATACGTAGAAAAAAAGGCGGACACATGGGGCCGCCCCTACGAAGCAAGAGAAAGGGAAAATAAAGGTTGGAAAAGGGAAAAGAAAAATAATGCCGGAAACTAAGATCACAAAAGATGTTATCGTTCAAAATAAAACCGGACTGCACGCTCGGCCGGCGGCTATGTTTGTTCAAATAGCGAATAAATTCGAAAGTGAAATAACCATAATAAAAGAAGAACAGCGGGTTAACGGCAAATCAATAATGGGGATATTGATGCTCGCGGCGGAAAAAGGCGCGCGGCTCACAATAGTAGCCGAAGGGCTTGACGCGGAGGCGGCTGTCGAAGAATTATCCAAAGTTTTATTGAATGACCTTGAAAAGAAAAATTAGCACGCGGTAGGGGCGGGCCCGGCGTTCAAGCGTGAATAGTATTTGGTTGAGAAGTTGTTTTGCCTTCGGCGGCAGAACGGAAGATCAATCCGCAAAACAGGGTGGGTAGCTTTATGAAAAAACAGACCTCTTCACAAAGAAAACAGATACAGCTTAAAGGTATTCCCGCCGCGCCGGGAATCGCGATAGGTAAGGTGCATATTTTTGGAGCTGAAGATGTTGTGCCGGTTGAACGCGCCATCTCGAATAGCGCGATAACCTCGGAAATAAAACGATTTAAAGAGGCTTTAAAACAGACGAGGAAAGAGATTCTTGCCATAGAGAAAAAAATTTCACATGAAATGGGTATTGAACACGGCAAGATCTTCAGCGCCCATCTTTTGGTTTTGGAAGACAGTGTTCTCGTTCAGGAAGTTATCACCAGATTGAAAAAGAAAAAGAGAAATATTGAATTTGTTTTTACTGAAGTGATCAACCGTTACATGAAAGTGCTTTCCGGAGCTAAGGATGAATATTTGAGAGAAAGGATAAGCGATATCACTGATGTGGGAAAGAGAATATTAAGGAATTTGACAGGGGTTGAAGATAAAAAATTGGAAGATCTTGATGAGAAATCCGTCATAGTCGCCTATGATCTGTCTCCGTCCGATACCGCGATGATGCATAGAGGCCGTGTTTTAGGTTTTGTTACGGATATTGGGGGAAGGACGTCGCATACCGCCATAATGGCAAAATCTTTGGAAATACCCGCTGTCGTCGGATTAGAATCCATTACGGATATTGTGAAAAACGGTGACGAAATAATATTAGACGGGATTCATGGAGTTGTGATAGTCAATCCCAACAAAAGGTTTCTTGAAAAATATCAGAGAGAAAAGAAACGATACGAGTTTCTTGAACATGAGCTTGTAGAATTAAAGACACTTTCGAGTGAAACGCTTGACGGTAAAAAAGTGATCATCGCTGGAAATATCGA
>Ga0268279_1000423_pt1 | contig 26999 bp, 31 predicted proteins | sample saktaG_6_FD_190142 | JGI IMG/M metagenome (GOLD analysis project Ga0268279, IMG submission 190142) | Saline water microbial communities from Sakinaw Lake, British Columbia, Canada - sak_2010_1_5_80m | ecosystem: Environmental > Aquatic > Non-marine Saline and Alkaline > Saline ...
CTATTCAAGAAATTTCAAAATTTTAAAAAGTCGATTGGGTTTTTGAAAATGGACATTTTTAAAATGTCTAAAATAGAAAACCTGAATAAAGTTTCCAAAAAGAAAAGTGAATTTTGGAAATGTGATGAAAATGCTCTTAAATTTATTTTTTTGTTAAAAAAATGCGTTACCATAACTTTTGTTTGCATTTTTGGAACTAAAATGAGTATCCAATTGTATCCTTTATTTGGATATTAGCAAAAAGTTCTGTCAATTTAATTACAATTGCGTTACCATAATTGATTAGGATTGTTTTACAACTTTTTAATAAATTAGTTGTCCTGTGTTCCAAAAGTTCCAAAAATAAGATATTTTGTAATAAATACATAAAAATATCTTACAATATGTTATAAATGTCTCAAGAAGAAATTGACAAATCTAAATTTGAATTTATTGATACAAATAATAATATAAATGAAAATAATCAAACAAGTTTAAAAAAATATATTTGTGAAAATTGTAATTATAATACATCACGTAAAAGTCAATATTTTAGACACTTAGAAACTAACAAGCATTATAAAAATATAAATCAAAATAATGAAAATGCTACAAAAGTTTTAAATAATTTTACATGTATATGTGAAAATACATATTTATATAAATCAGGGTTGTATAAACATAAAAAAAAATGTGTTATGCTTAAAAATAACAATAATATAAAAAAAATAAGCAACGAAGAATTATTTTTATCAATATTAAAAGATAATCAAGATTTTAAACAAATGCTTATTGAACAAAATTCAAAAATTATGGAATTAACAAAAAATACAAATGTTATAACTAACAATAATAATAATAATAATACTAATTTTAATTTACAAATGTTTTTAAATGTTCAATGCAAAGATGCCTTAAATATAACAGAATTTGTTGACTCTTTACAACCAAAAATTGAAGATCTTGAAATGACTGGAAAATTAGGATATGTTGAAGGCATATCAAAGATATTTTTAAATGGATTACAAGGATTAGATATTAATAGAAGACCAATTCATTGTTCTGACCAAAAAAGAGAAACAATTTATATTAAAAATAATAATACATGGGAAAAAGAAAATGATAATAGAGAAAATTTAAAATTAGCTATAAAAACAATAACCTCAAAAAATATTAAACAAATTTCTGTATGGCAAAAAGAAAATCCGGATTGCTTTGATTCATCTTCAAAAAAAAATGACCAATATTTAAGAATAGTTTCTAATTCAATGAATGGATTAACCCCAGAAGAAACGCAAAAAAATTACGATAAAATAATATCAAAATTAGTGAAAGAAGTTGTTATACAAAAGGAATAATATGAATTATAAAACAATTTAAAGACCTTTAAGTTGTTTTATTAAATATATAAATTTTAGCGTCTTTTAGTTCGACCGCCATTTTTATTTCTTGTATGACGGCGTTTATTCTTAACTTTTAATTTCTTTGTTTTACGCTTTTTATTTTTACGTGTTTTATTTGCACGCGTTTTATTTTTATATATTAATTTACCACCTTTCGGGATAGCACCCCAGGGACTAGGTTTATCTAGACGACGTTGGCGTCTATCTAGAAGACGTTGGTTTTCATCCTTTTGGGCTTGAGTTAGCTCAGTACCCCAGCGACTATTTCGAACACGTTGCTGTGGCGGTAGATTTTGAACATTTTCTAAAACTTGTTGAGCGCGCTGACGTATTTGTTGAGTGCCTGGGTTCCAAATAGCCCATTCAGGGTGATCCACCGCATCAAACCCATCTGAACTTTTAGAGTTTTTGGAAATTCTAGGTAACCCTAAATTATTTACGGGATTCCATTTATACCCAAAAGGTGTTTGTATTAATTCATATATAAATATAAAAGGTCCTGATGTAATCATTATAATGGATTTACCACCATTAGATAAACCTCTTAATGTTCCTTCAAGTCCTGCTATTTTAATTGATATTGCTAACCCTATTGTTACAAGTGTAGACCAAAATAACGGACTTTTCATTAGAAATCCTAGTATGGCATATTGTAAATATACCCCCTCTTCTATACTTTGTTCTACAACATAGTTTAAAGTACCAGTTCCAACTCCCATTCCAAATCCTAGTACGCCGGTAATTCCGCTTAATACTAATTTCTTTGAATTATTCAATACGCTGTTAATTTGTTTAACAACTCTTTCAGTCTTGTCTGCTCTTTCTTGTTGTTTTTGGTTATCTATTTCGTTTAGTAATTGTTGATTTTCATTATATATAATTTTTTCATCATTTAAATGTTCGGTTTCTTCTTTTAGATAAGTTTTCAATTCGTCTAATTTTTCTTTATCCTTAGGATACATTGTTTTTAATTTTTCAGATAAATCTTTAAAATCGGTCGTAAACTTATCTAAATAATTATTTAATTTATTTCTGGTTTTTGAATTAGCAAATTTGTTAATATGACTTATATCATTATTTCCAGAATGACTTATAAATAAATTTAAATATTCTGTAATTGCCTCTAAAATTTTTAAACGTTGTTTAAGACTTTCTAAAATACGTCTTGTAGATTCATCTATGTTTAACTCGTCCATTTGTGTATTTAAATTTATATTTAATGTATTTATAAACACAAGTATGTTTTGATATGAAATTGAACTGCCATCTAATTTTAGATTAGAACCATCTATGATAAGTGACATTTTAAATCCATTTAAGCAATATACCTGTGAACCATAAATTAAGTTTTTCTCTTTGATAAAATTATCCGCAACAGAATCAGAGATTACACTTACTTCATTTTGCTTTTCATTTACATCATTGGGTTTTGTGTTTAATAATAGGTCTTGCATATTGCCAACTGCACTCATAAAGTATTTTAAAGGAGACACTACATCTTGTGTTATAGGTGCGGATACAGCTGAAGCTACAAAGTTCTTTGTGTTTTCCATAAACTCCTTTTTATTATATAGGTCGTTTGCATGTATCATTCCTTCAATGTGTTGAAGATCATCTACACTTGCCTGTATATCCTTTAATTCTTTCCAATTTTCAAAAACTTTTTTGTTTTTTGCTATATTGACTAATTCTAGACAATTTGTTTCAACCTCTTTTGAAATCTCATACACCTTTTCATTAAACTCATTTATTATAGTGGGTAAACTTAAATCATTTCCTCCTGCTACTATATTTATAATATTAGTTAATTGAACATAAAAATTCTTATCCTGTTCAATTATATTTTTTATATTTATTTGTGTAGAAGTTTTTGGGTTGAATATAACAATGTCTGATGTTGAATCTTGAGGATTAGATTTAGAGGTTATATTAGATTCTGCATTAGAGGTTATATTAGATTCTGCATTAGAGGTTATATTAGATTCTGCATTAGAGGTTATAGATGATATTATAACTAAAAAATATAAAAACAAAATAACTTTAATTAATTTTGGTGATAGTGTACCACCTGTTTGTTTTGTTTCTTCTATTAATTTATTAGTTATACATTCTACATTTTTTAGATCTACATTTTTTAGATCATTTAAATCACAATCAACATTTTTTATAACGCTGTTAATTTCATCATCTATTATTGTTTTAGTCATTTGTAATATAACAAATTCTTGTTGCCAATATGTTAACAGCATATTTTGTATGTTAATTAAATCTGTATTTAATTTACTCAATTGTTGGTTTGCTAGTTCATTAGATTTCATAAAAGGTAAATAAGATATTTTGGTCAATGATAAAAACATCATACATAAAGTATCTGTTATATTATTATTAAAGTAATTTTGCCCATGATCTGGTAAATTCGTTACATTTTCAGGATTTGTTTTTAATTCTGTTAAAAAATCTGAGACTTTTATAATATTATTATTCATTATATAAAATACATAGATATTTTATATAAAAATTTGTGTAAATATTTATAAAATAATTTCTAAATATGTTATAATGTCTAATAAAAAAATAATAATTACTTATTTTCAAAACAGAGAACATTTTATACGTTTGTTAGAAAAGAATCCGGGTTTAGTGATAATTAAGATGGGTGCAACTTGGTGTGGTCCTTGTAAAAAAATCAAACCTGTTGTAGATGCTTTTTTTGCGTCATCTCCAGAAAATGTGATTTGTTGTGAAGTAGATGTAGATGAATCATTTGATTTATATTCTTATTTTAAAAGTAAAAAAATGGTAAATGGTATTCCTGTTATATTGTGTTATAAAAAAGGAAATCTAAGTTATATTCCGGACGATTCAATTACAGGTTCAGATCCAGTAGGATTAGATTTATTTTTTAAAAGATGTGGACTACATTTATTATCATGTGTTACAAAAAAATGATTACATATTTAATTTAAGGTACTCCAAATAACTCTTCTTCTGCTATAATTTCACATTCTTTTGAACATACTAATATGTGTTTTCTCATACGTTTAACGCCATGATGAAGTATATCAATAAGATAAATATCACAAATCCAACAATTTTTTGGTTGGTTGATATATATATTTAAAAAACAACTTAAAGAGCGACAATATATTAAAAAACAACTTAAAGGGCGAAAATGCATTTTAATAATTAATCGCAAATTTAATTATACATTTATGCGAAATTTATAATTAAACATTAAATTTATATAATATAAATGAATCCTAGAGACCCAACAACTTGTCCAAAAGCAGGAATTAAAATTCATAATTCTAATAATAATTATACACAAAATTATAACAAACAATCTCAATTATCTAACCCTGTTAGTTATAAAAATACCACACTTAATTCATTAGACCTTGAGTTAGACCATTATTCATTAGATGATATTTATCATTTATTTAATATTTCAGATAACAAATTGACGGAAGATACATTAAAAAGCGCCAAACAAATTGTTTTAAAAATGCACCCAGATAAATCACAACTAGATTCTAAATATTTTCTCTTTTTTTCAAAGGCATATAAACGATTATTTTCCATATACGAATTTCAAAATAAATCTACAAATAAACAATACAAAGATGCCGATTTTTTTGAAGAAAGTAACAAAAATGTTCTAAATAATATGTTTGAACAAAATAAAGAATTGAAAGATACTAAAAATTTTAATTCTTGGTTTAATCAAGCATTTGAAAAACATAGAATAGACAATCCTAATGAAGAAGGTTATGGAGATTGGCTTAAATCTGATGAAGATTTTATATCTATCAATGAAAATGTAACAAAAGGAAATATGAATGAAGTATTTGAACAAAAGAAAAAACAAATTCAAGATGTAACTATTTATACTGGCGTAACAGATATGTTTGCTTCATCGCTTGGGGGGTCGTTACTTGATGGCAAAGGTGATTTTTCAACAGATGAATGTACAGATTTACGACAAGCTTATACTCAAACACTTATACCTGTAACTATGGATGATTATAATAAAATTCAAAAATTTAATAATGTTAGCGAATATCAAGCACATAGAGAAAGAGTTACTATTACTCCTTTAACAAAAGAAGAATCTGAACGTAAATTATTACAACAACAGGATAAACATGGCAAACATTCAGCAGCATTAGCATTTAAATACGCACAAGAATCAGAAAAAGTTTTTAAAAAACAACAATCATTTTGGGGAGATATTAAACAACTTGGCGGTTGGTAAAATATAAATTTATATCTATAATAATCTTTTTTTCATAATATACAAAGTAAGAAACATATATTATTAAAAAAATAATATAAATTTATAATATATGTTAGTATTTAATTATATTATATTATTTGTTATACTTATATCATTAGGCATACTTTATCAAAAATACCTTGAAAAACAATCAAAAACTACTTCATTTAATGATTATGATGAAATACAAAAATATTTACTTAATGACAAAACTTTAGATAAGAGTAAAAAACCATTATTATGGATACATATACCTTATGAATTAAACGCACGCGATTGGTTAAGTTTTGGGTCAAGAAACTCTACTGAATTAAATCAACCTTATTTATATTTAACTGTTAAAAGTATAATTAAAAACTGCGATGAATCATTTAATATTATTTTAATTGATGATAATACATTTAAAAAACTTATACCTAACTGGAATATTAACATTGATATTCTTGCGGATCCTATGAAATGTAATATAAGACAATTATGCATTGCTAAACTTATTCATAGATACGGCGGAATGAATGTTCCTATATCATTTTTATGTTTTAAAAATTTAATTGGATTATATAATAAAGGAACTAATGATGATACAATGTTTGTTTGTGAAAATTATGATTTAAATATTACATCAACTAACAAATTATTTTATCCTAATACAGGATTTATGGGAGCTAAAAAAGAAAATCATACAATTAAAGAATTTATTAATTTTATGGAACGCACTATTTCTGATGATTATACTGCTCAAATACACTTTTTAGGAGAATTTGATAAATGGTGTGACAACAAAATAACAAAAGGACATATGAGATTAATCCCTGGAACAGATGTTGGAATAAAAAGCATTGAAGATGAACCTGTTACTATTGAAACATTATTGGGAGAAAATTATATTCATTTTTATGAAAAAATGTATGGTATATGGATACCTGATAAAATGATATTAAAACGCAGGCATTACGAATGGTTTTCTAGAATGAGTCCAGAGCAAATATTTGATAGTCAATTTATACTCGCCAAATATTTTGTATTAGCTTTGGCGCCAGATAGTCATATGGGGGTGATTGAACCGCTAGAAAATCGTCCCGATTGGATAAGTTTTTGGAGGGTGCCCCTCAGTAACAAAACACTCAACATATGGGGTCCAATGCCCATAGGCATTGGTAATAACGTCCCTCGTGCCAAAAATGCAGGAGATTTACCTTAAATATATTTTATACATTCTTTTACAATTTTATATTTTTTATAATTAAAATATAAAATTAATCTATTTATCAAAATATACAATAAATGTTAAATAAAAATCATACAATTTTAAATTCGAGTGGTTGTTGGGCATCAAATGAAACTCAATTAGATGAATTATTTAATACAAAATTAAACGCTATCATAACTAAAACTTGTACATTACATTTAAAAAAAGGAAATCCAGAACCAACCTTTTATTCATTAGGCAATTTACATATAAATAGTAAAGGATTGCCGAATGAAGGTTATATTTATTATAAAACATTGTATAATAAATACAATTCAAATAATAAAAAATATATTTTATCTGTTGCTTGGGAGTCAAATGAAAATAATACATTGGAATTATTACAAGATTATGATAATCATGTTACTAAACAAGAGTTAGTTGAATTAAATCTAAGTTGTCCAAATTTAGAACACGAAATACCATCATATAATTATATAATATTAGATAAAATATTAACGTTGATAAATAATTTAAATTTAAATAATCTTATTTTTTCACTTAAATTATCCCCATTTTTAGATCATCAATTATGTGATAAAATTATAAATACTATTAATAGTAATAATAATAGTAATATTTATAAATATATAGTTTTATCAAACTCAATTCCGAATGGGTTAATATTAAATAATGGAACTCCTGCTTTATCTAATATTTTTGGAGGATTATCCGGAAAATTAAATAAATATATTGCACTAAGTAATGTTTACTATTTTAAAAATAAACTTGATAAGAATATTGAAATCATAGGTTGTGGAGGAATATCAAATGTTTATGATATAAAAGATTATTTAAATAACGGGGCAAATTATGTTCAATTAGGAAGTTGTTTTTATGATAGTTTTACAAATTCTTTAGATTATAATAAAATAAATTCGGTTATTGAAACGTACAACAGACCAGAAAATAATAACTTTAATAAATAAAAATATTTATAATTCATCGACTATAGTTTCTATTCCTCCCATTTGCGTTGGTTCAATTTTAAACACGGGTAAAGTTACTATGTTATTTAATAATTTAAATCTATTATGATAAATATATTCTACATGTGGATAAAAACGATTATTGTCATCTGATAAATTTAAATGGAACATAATGTTAAAAAATAAACGATGTATACCAATTATTTCACATCTCATATGATTTGATTGGTGTAATCCTATAATCATATTATTATTATAATGAATGTTAACGTGCTTAGTATTAGATATAATATTAAGTCGAATTAAAACATTTTGAAAATTAGGAATAAAATATCTTCCTGTTATTTTAATAACAAAATTAATATTATTTTTAAATTTTGTATTTGAATAAGCATATATAATAGAATACATTTCACTTGCCCCTTTTGAGCAATTATAAATTAAATGTTCTAACCCATTTGTCAGATTCAATTCATTAAATGTTAATATTTCAAATCTATTGTTATATTTCTTAGTATATTCATCTAATTCTAACAATTTATATCCAGAATTTTCAATAACACAAATGTTAAAATTAGTTAATTCTAACCATTGTTTAATTGATTTTAAATAACATTCTAATCTATCATTTGCATTTTGTTGATAAATATGAGATTTATTATGATTAACATTAACAGTACAGGTAAGAATGATTAACATGTTCTCTACTAAACTCATAATATAATTTACTAACATTATTTAAATAATAATTTACTAACATTATTTAAATAATAATTTAAAATAAGTTTAAAGATTGTGTATAATTATATACAATACAATGTGTGGTATATTTGCGCTTCTTAATAGCATTAATACTGGGTTATTAAATAATACAATTATTGAAGAACAATTTTATAAAGGTAAACAAAGAGGACCAGAATATTCAAAATTAGAATTTAATTATTTCCAAATGTGTCTTGGGTTTCATAGATTAGCAATTAATGGTCTTAATATACAATCAAATCAACCAATTGTATATCAAGATATTGTGTTAATTTGTAATGGAGAAATTTACAATTATAAAAATATATATGCTAATATGAATATTACTCCAATAACAGATTCAGATTGTGAAGTAATTATTCATTTATATCTTAAATATGGAATTGAACAAACATTGACTATGCTAGACGGAGAATATGCTTTTGTATTATTTGATAATAGAATTAATAATGAACTTGAAAATAATATTTATATAGCAAGAGATCCATTTGGTGTTAGACCATTATATCAATTATATAATATAAATAAAAATAATAATTTATATAATTTATATGGATTTGCGTCAGAACTTAAATGTCTAGAATATTTTTATAATCAAAATCCAAATATGTATAAAATTAAACAATTTGAACCAGGAACTTATTCTGTATTTCAATATGGTAATAAAGTAAACTCAAGGTGGAATCCCTTAATTAAAAATAAATTATATTTTATTCCTGCATTTTCACATTCAAAGTTAAGTTTGAATATTGAACAATATTTATTTTTAAATGTGTCAAAATATTTAAATGAAGCAGTTATAAAAAGATGTAATGCAACTGAAAGACCAATAGCGTGTTTATTAAGTGGTGGTCTTGATAGTAGTTTAATAGCGGCATTAGCGTCAAATTATTTGTTAAAATTTAAAAAAGAAATGCAACTAGAAACATTTAGTATTGGTTTAAAAGATTCAGAAGATATTAAATATGCTAAAATTGTTGCAGATTATATTGGTTCTAAACATACTGAAATAATAGTAACAGAAAAAGAAATGTTTGATTCAATTCCTGAAGTAATTAAAGCAATTGAAAGTTATGATACAACAACAATTAGAGCAAGCATAGGTAATTATTTAATTGGTAAATATATTTCAAAAATGTCTGATGCAAAAGTTATTTTAAATGGTGATGGGTCTGATGAATTATTTGGCGGTTATTTATACATGAATAAATGTCCAGATGATATTGAATTTGATAAAGAAACAAGAAGATTATTAAAGGATATTTATTTATTTGATGTGTTACGTTCAGATAAATCAATTTCATCTAATGGTTTAGAACCTCGTACCCCATTTTTAGATATTACATTTGTAAATTATATATTATCTATTCCTTCGTATTTTCGCAATCATACTAATTTAAATCAATGTGAAAAATATTTATTACGTCAAAGTTTTAGTAAAATATATTTTGTGAATTGTAATGAAACCCAAATTTTACCAAATGAAATTCTTTGGAGACAAAAAGAAGCATTTAGTGATGGTGTTAGTTCTAAAGGTAGATCATTATTTACAATATTACAAGAATTAATATCGAATAATTATTATAATAAAACATTAAAAGAACATGTTCCATCTATTGAATTAGAAAAAAAATACTATAAAGAAATATTTGATAAAGAGTTTCCAAATTGCTCTCATATTTTGCCTTATTTTTGGATGCCAAAATATATTAAAGCAAGTGACCCTAGTGCAAGAACTTTAGAAGTTTATAACAAAACTATCTATTAATAATTAATATTATAAAACAATTTAAACCCAACATACTTAAATTATATATAAAAATGTCTTATAACGATTCAAGTTTACAAATGAATAGTGAGTTAATTTTATGTATTAAAGAATGCGATAGCAAAGAAAATAAGTATTCAATTGATACAATAATGTTTATTGGTTGGAATTATATAGATAATGTTTATTATATAAGAGGAAAACGCCAAGACATTTGTTATAATAATTTTGTTCCATATGCGTTTACTTGTGAAAATGATTATGACACATGTAATTTTATTGAATTTGTGATTGGTTCTAGAAAAACTACAAGTATTATTTTATACAATTTTAATAATATAAGTGAAATGAAATATAATGATATAACATATGAATTTTTAGAAGAAAATGCGGATATTAACTATGAAATAGCAGGGTATGATAATGTTAAAGTTAATCGTTTAGAACTTGTAAAATGTTTAAAAATGTTAAAAAATATGTTTTAAAATTAAGTCCTAAAGATAAATATAATATGTAATATCATACGTAGATTTATCATATTTAAGTTGATATGTATATGTAATTTTATTGAAATTACATATTTGTCTAATAATAGTAATAAATGAATTGTATGTAAGTTTTCTTTCTAAATATTTTCGTTTAGATATGTGATAATATGGCATACACTGAGTAATAAAAAGTTCTATAATATTGTTAAAAATTCCTTTTTTGTAAGAATTATTATTAATAATATAATATTTTTCACATTTAACAGCAATATCGTCTAATAACTTAATAAGTATTTCATTTGGAACGCGGTCTTTAAATATTTGAAATGACATATTATAATAACATATTATAATAACATATACAAATTAAATATTATTATGCCTTATTTTGAAAGAATACTAAACAAATTGTTTGAAAACAATGCTAATTCAATTTCATCTTCATGAATATTGTGAAAAATAGTAATATATTTACAAATATTTGGAATAATTTCGTATTTCTGTGTTTCGGTTAATGAGTTTGTAATTTTAACAAATAAAAAATAATTATCGAGGATATCCATAACAGAGTATCCTTTATCATAAATATCGTATAATATTTTAATAGCGTCATTTAAATTAGAATTTTTAAGAAATTTAGTATATTCTTCAAATATAAAAAAACTTATATTAGTACATACACTTGTAGCCAAATCTAAATTAATATCTTGATTTAAAAGTTTAAATTTTTCCATATAATTAAACAAAATTTTTGCATTATTATTAGATACATTTAAAATAAATTGTTTGGCTTCATCAGAAATATTAATATTTTCTGTATCAATAATTCTTTGTATAATTTTATTTAAATTGTATTTTTTAAGTGGTTCAATTTTAATAATAGTAAAACGAGATTGAAGTGATTCTATAACTTTTTGCGAGTTGCTACAAGAAGAAATAAAATGAACATTGTGACTATATTTATCAATGCAATTTCTAAAAACTTGCTGACTTTGTTCATTAATAATATCAATATCATCAAGAACAACAATTTTTTTTTTATTATTAATATATGAACAAGTTTGACAAAAGGTTTTAACATCATTACGATAATAATTAATGCCTTGTTCTTTAAGAGAATTAATGTGTAAAATATTATGTTGATATTGTTGTTGAGTATAATCCTTGTAATATTCTTTAATAGTAGCATTTAAAAATGTAGTTTTTCCAGAACCAATGTCTCCAATAAATAATATATTTAAATTGTTAATATTTATTAAAGTATTTAGAATATCAATCATTTCATCATTAGATTCAAAATCTTTAAAATATAATGGTTGATATTTATGTAAAAAAAGTGGTTGATTCATTTAAATAAATATATACGTTAATAAGTATTTAAGTTTATCTTTATTTATATTATTATAAAAATGAATACAAATTTTTATGAAATATTAGAAATTCCAGAAACTGCAAATTTAGATGAAATAAAAAAATCATATAGAAGACTATCAATGATGTATCATCCTGATAAAAATAAAAATAATCCGGATGCTACTGCAAAATTTCAACAAATTTCAGAGGCATATGAAACGCTAGGGGATAAAGATAAAAAAAACGAATATGATATGACAAGAAATAATCCATTTATAAAAATGATGAATAGTCAAGGGATGAATAGTCAAGGAATGAATCCAGTAGATGAAATATTTTCATCATTATTTGGAATGCCATTTGGTCAAGGTTCCTCCACTTCGTGGGGTCAAGGTTCTCCATTTGGTCAAGGTTCTCCATTTGGTCAAGGTTCCCCATATGGACAAAATATTCGTGTTTTTCATAACGGGGTTCAAGTAAATCAACCAAATTTTTTACAAAAACCAACTTCAATAATTAAAAATATAGTAGTTCCTATAAACAAAATATTAACTGGAACAACAATTCCAATAGATATAGAAAGATGGTTAATTCAGGATGGGCATAAAATATTTGAAAGCGAAACATTATATGTTACAATACCAAAAGGCGTAGATGATGGAGAAATACTATTATTAAAAGAAAAAGGTAATATATTAAGGGATGATTGTAAAGGAGATATTAAAATAATTATTAAAATAGAAAATAATACAGAATTTAAACGTAGTGGTTTAGATTTAATATATGTAAAAACGATAACATTAAAAGAAGCGTTGTGTGGATTTACATTTGAATTAAAATATATAACAGACAAAGTATATACAATTAATAATACTTCTGGAAATATTATTAGTTCTGGATATAACAAAATAATTCCAAATATGGGATTTTCAAGAGAACAACATATAGGAAATCTAATAATAATGTTTGATATAAAATTTCCAGATAAGTTATCAGAAGAAGTAATTGTACAACTTAAACAAATAGATTTTTAAAAATAAATATGAAATCTTTATTTTCTTATTCTATATTATAATGGGAACAGGACTAAGAATTGCATCTAAAATTTTTACTAACTCTTTTTCTATGAAAAACAGAGAAATGTCGTCTCCATTTAAACCAAATAATTATTTTGGGTTTCAAAATAAAACACAATATTCTTATAATGTGTATCATCAATTAGCAAATAATGGTGCTGGGTTTGGCGCTCGTGGAGCGCGTTGGGCTCGAGAAAATAAAGTAAATATTTCTTTTATTCCACCTACTACACATTAAATGTGTAAAAATATAATATTTTCTATAAATACAATAGAGAAAATATTATAACAAACATATTTAGAATATTAGGAAACATACCAAAAAGAGGAGCTCTTCGCCCATAATATTTTATTTTACATTTTTTGTTAGTTTCCATTTTAAATCTTCAAGGGTGTAAATTGATTTATGTTATCTATAATTAGTATATTGTGATGGTCTAATTTGGTTTTGTCCAAGTTCAACATAAAATTTGCCACATTGTTGAGTATTATTACATGATGTAGCGTGAATCATTTTAGCGCGTCTTGTGGCAATACTAGATGATCCTACACCTGCTCCAGGTGTATATTTGTTCCAAAATTCGTTAGGTTGATTACATATACTTGTTCCTCCTGGAGTAAATTGTGTGCTTCTGCGCCCCCCAACTCCCATATTTTTTTTATAAAGAAACCCAGGAAAACTATTACCGCCAAACCAAAATTGTCCATAACTATTCGAACTTGTTCTAAATCCTTTACTATTTGACATTTATATACATAGGTTTATTTTATTTTATTTTATTTTATTCTTAAGTTTTTATAACTTGTAATAAAACTTGTAATAAAACTTGTAAATAAAATAAAATTTATGAAATTTTTCTAGTAGGAATATCACTAGCAACAATATAAATAGAGTTTTCTGTAATAATAATATACTCTGTCATAGATTTATAAAATTTGGAAATAGGAGATGTATATTCTTCTGCAGATTTAACTAACAATTTTTCGCTAGTAGTTTCTCTAACACCAATAAGCGCTTTTTTATCTAAAGAATCAGTCCAATAATCAAACATAACAGGTTTATCTTCAACAATAGATAACTTGGTTGCATTTTGTAAAGTAGCGTCACACGGAAGACGATAAGTAGTATTATTAGTAGTAACTGAATTTGGAGAAGATGAAGAATTAGGGTTGACTACAGAAGGTGCGCTTGCTGATTTTTGTTCATTTGACGACATTTATATTAAATTTAAATTTAAAGTCTTTAAATAGTAATATTTCCAAAGTATTTAATATATTTAATTATAAATATATTAAAAAGGCATTTAATAAAGTATTTATTAAAGTATTTAATAAATTCATTTAATATAATGAAAAATGCAACTAATCCGATTTTAAGTGATAATTCTCAGTTTATGTTATATAGCATTTCAAATTATAACCCATCTATTGAAAATTCTGTTTCCGAAATATTAAACAAATTTGTTGATGTTTTAATTGAGTATATCAGATTTATTTCTGAAAAAATAATAATGAAAAATAAAAAATATTATTGTTTTATATTTGAAAGAGGAATTGAAACATTAATACACGTATTTTCAGTTATTTTTTATTATACAAAAAATTTAAATTTAACATTTTATCATACGCAAAAAGCGTGTTATTTTTATGTTGAATTTATTGAACAAATTTCAGATGATAATGTAACTTTTTTACAATTAACTTCACGCGATGCTATATTATTTGTTTATAAAAAAAGTATTTTTGATATAAATAATGAATATAAAAAAAGCATTCAAGAACCAACAGCAGAAGAAAATGCAATATTATCAAAAATTAATTCATATATATGTGTATATAAAAGTATAGTTTTATTTATTATAAATCATAATGATTTTACTAAAATCAATCATATAAATGTATGTTGTAATTCTATAAAATTTATTAGCGAAACATTAAATAAAAATAAAACGAACCATGATATTCTCCGAATTAATTGTATCTATTTATTTACTACATTATTGGATGATAAAAATATAGAAATTCACGAATTTTTTAAATTATTGGACGATTTTATTAAAAAAACAATTAGTAAAAAAAAATTTGACGAAAAAGTTATTAAAAATAAGATTTATGATATAGAAATACAAAATTTTATAGATGATAATAAATTAAATAAAATGGTAGAATGGATTTTTACATATTAATATTAGACGTTATCAATAATTTCTAATTGTACATCTTTCTTCTGTTTTCTTTTTTTCTGTGGGGGGTCTAATGCAATTTGTTCTATGTTTTTTGAGTTTTCATTTTCATTTATAACAATTAAATTTCTCTCAAGTTCTACTTGAGAAATTATTTTTTCTTCTGTAAGACATGTAACACCTGTAATAATATTGATTGTTTTTTTTCGTATTTTTTTAATCTTTTTATTGGCTAAATCACTAGGACTAATTATTTTTTGACAAATATTTTTAAACTCAGTTTTTAAAAGTGCTTTTAGAAACTGGTAAATGTCAAGTAAAACATTTTCGTCACACATTCCAACAATTAATAAACTACCTGTTCTAAATATCATAAATGATACTTCGGTTATATTTGTATATTTTTCTTTATTTTCACTAGTAATTTGCATTCCAGTTTGAATTCCAACATCATTATTATAATAAAATTTACATTGAATGCCAGGATATGAACAAGGGTCATAAATCGCTTGAATATTATATTTATTTTTAATAATATCAAATAAAATTTCACGATTAATGTAAAATCCACAATTAAAATTTGAGTTAATTAAAACAGTATCGCTATGTTCATAGTAAGTTAATGGAGTTTCATAAAATGGTTGTAAAATATCAATAATATGAGTTAATACCGATTGAAACATAAGTTCGCTTTGTACTCCTGGAATTTCTAATTTACCTGTATTAAATACTTTTATATGAAATTCTCTAAATAAGTTATCCATTTTAATACGAAGAATCATAACAAAACAATTATAAAATGCCTGTTTTTTCTTTGAACGATAACTCATAATATCTTTTTTTGATACTCCAATAGTGACTTTACGAATATCTTTAAATTTAATGCGTCCATTTGGGTTATCAATATGAGACATAATATACTCGTCATAATAAAGTTCCTTTTTTAATCTTTGTTGAACAAATTCCAACTCTTCAGGCGTTTTTGAATTTATTTTAATTTGTTTTTTAATAACTCCTTTTGTAGGAGTAGAATATGGCAATACATTAATATCCCAAAAGATATTAAGGTCAACCGGTTGAGTCAAATACGCTATTTTAGATTTTGTAGAAATATAAATATCCGTAGGTTCAGGAACATCACAATTTTTAAAAATTTCCATATTTAAATTTGATTCATTTGATGTTACATTAAAAGTATCGGGTAATATATTATTTTCGTCGTCAGTCTCATCATTTTCATTTTCATATTTATTAGCGATGAAATTATTCCATTCATCGTCAATATTATTTGTTGCATTTAATTCCATATTTTATATATATGTATTCTTCAATTATATCTTTATATTCTTTAAATTATTTTATTTCAATTATTTTTCTTTTAATATAGAATAATGAATAGTTATAAACAACGTGAAATAAATGAAAGAAGTACAATTATTCAAATTCCTAAAAAAACACCTACAAATATGAAGGAAACTTTTAATACAAATGAATATAGTTTAAAACAAAATTTTTTCGACCCATCAAAATGCTCTCCACCAAATGAATTTATGTTAAAACTTAAATTAAGAATGTCTATTTTTTCAGAATAATTCTTTTAGTAAGGTTGATAACTTAATTAATGAATAGGTTACATAATGATTATTGTTGCATTCCTCAAAATGAATAATATTTTCAACAAAATTAAAATATTTAGGAATATTTAAATATTCTTTATTACGAATAATATAATTTAGAAAATCTTTAATTATATGTTTTTTATCCATATTATACTTATAACTTATGTCATTTGTGAACAATATTAATGATTCTAAATCGTCACCATTTTTTATTTTATTAAATAATTGTTCCCAAATACTATTATCAATAATACAAATATTTGGATCCTTTATATTTTGATTTGATTGCATTACATTTATCATGCTTCTTATATCAGATTTATATAGAGTTTGAATTAAATTTAATGTGGTTTGATTTAAATTTAAATTTTCACATATTGAAATATTATTTAAAAAATTTATTATATTATTTTTTGGAAGTTGATTAAATCTTAATTTTAAAAATTCATTTTGTAGTCCTTCATCAATTCGACTAATATAGTTACAAATTAAACAAAATCTAACTGAATTCGAAAAGTTTTGTAAAAGATATCGTAATGCTTGTTGAGCATTTTTTGTCATGTAATCAACTTCATCTAAGATTACAAATTTCATTCCATGATTAAACATTGTTTTTGAATTAACAAATTGATTTATTTGGCTTCTAATAATATCAATGCCACGTTCATCAGAAGCATTTAAATGTATCATTAATTCTTTATTTTTTTGGTTTAATTTTTCTTGATATGAATTTACAAGATTTATAATTGTTGTGGTTTTACCTGTTCCTGGTGGACCATAAAATAACAAATTAGGAAAATGTCCGGTTTCAATAATATTTTTAAAAATTTGTTTATTTAGCGGATCTAATACAATATCATCAAATTTAACTGGTCTATATTTTTCTACAAATGGTATGCCATTATGTTCCATTCCTTATAAATATGTTTTATATTTAATATATTATTAGTTAAAATTTATAACGAAGTAAAAAATATAATTATTTTATAAAATAATATATGACATAAATATAAATAGTTCTATTTATTATATTTATGTCACAATTAATAACATCATCTCAATTACAATCCGGCTATCTTGAAATTATACTTGGATCTATGTATTCCGGTAAAACTAGCAGATTAGTTGAAATTTACAAACAATGTATTTCTTGTAACATATCAGTTGCAGTGATTAATCATTCAATTGATAATCGGTATGACACCGAATTACTTTCAACACATGATCATGTAAAAATTCATTGTATTAAAACCGAAAGATTATTTGATGTATGGACTGATTCCATTGATATGGAATCTAATGTAGACTTAGTCCCTAGAATCAGGGATATATCAAGAAGTAGTGTTATTTTAATAAATGAAGGTCAATTCTTTCCAGATCTGGAAGAATTTGTTAAAAAAATATTGTTAAATGGTAAGAAAGTATATGTTTGTGGTTTAGATGGAGATTTTGAGCGTAAAAAATTTGGTCAAATATTAGATTTAATTCCCCTTTGTGATAAAGTTACTAAACTAACATCATTATGTAGTATGTGTAAAAACGGAACTCTGGGAATTTTCTCAAAACGCATTAGTTGTGAACAAACTCAAACAATTGTCGGTTTTGATAATTATATTCCTGTATGTAGAAATTGTTATGATAAATAATTTATTAATTTATATATAATTTCTCCTTTTCTTTTTCTTTTTTATAAAATATATATAAAAACTATTTAAATTAAACAATTTATTGTATATAAACAAATGGGAATTAAAAGTAAAGAACTTGAAAATGTAGAACTGATTATGAATGATAAAATTAAAGCAAAAAGAGGTCGCAAGTCTAAAAAAGAATTATTAGCAGCATTAAATGTAGAAACATTAGTTAAAAAAATAGATACTAAAAAAATAGATACTAAAAAAATAAATCCAACTCAAAATACAATTAATTTAAATGTAACTGAGATAGTAACTACAGATAATACAGATTTAAATAACATTTATGATAGTGTTTTAGAACTAACAAATGATGACCTAATTAATGATCACCTAATTAATGATGACCTAATTAATGATACCAAAATAGAGGAAATAAATGTATTAAAAAAAAGAGGAAGAAAACCAAAGGGTGGAAAAATAATACAACAATTAGAATCAAATATACATCAAACAGAAGACAAACCAAACGTAATTCTTCATCTTAAATGTTCAATGAAAGATTTGCAAATAAATACGCCAAATAATACATTTATTGAATCATATAATTTTTCAGGAGGAAAAAACGATTTAAATTATGAATTAATCAAAAATGAAAATATTAATTCAATTAATATAATTAATGATAAAAATTCAACATTAGATAGCGATTGTGATGATTATGAAGAAGAATTTGTTGGTAAAGATTTTAACAAAGAAATTTTTAAAAAATTAAAACAACTAGAACACAATTTACATATTAATAATGTAAATAATAAAAGGTCTGCTTGTTTTTGGGATACATGTGAGTTTGATAACCCTCCAATTTATATCCCAAAGCATTTTATTAATGGAACATATAATGTTTATGGATGTTTTTGTAGTCCAGAGTGTGGTGTTGCTCATTTAATGAATGAAAACATAGATAGTTCTACCAAATTTGAACGTTATCATTTATTTAATCATATTTACACAAAAATTTATGATTATAAAAAAAACATTAAACCGGCACCTAATCCTTATTATATGTTAGAAAAATATTATGGCAATTTATCAATTCAAGAATATAGGTCATTGTTAAGAAATGAACGATTATTTTTAATAGTTGATAAACCACTTACAAGAATATTACCAGAACTACACGAGGATAATGATGATTATATTCTAAACAATAAAATTATTCCATCAAATAATTATCAAGTAAAAACTCGTCTACAAAGAAAAAAACAAAATAAAAGTTTAATTTTAAATGAAAAATTTGGCACATCTGCATTATTAGAATAAATAACTTAAAAATAAAACAATTATGCATTTATATAATGCCTATTCAAACTGATGACAATAAATATTACGATTTTGAAGAATTATTTTTTGAAAAAAATTGTGATATTGATATTATTATACATAGGTTTTTTACTAAATTTAAAGGGGATATTAGAGGAGATACTGAATATATTACATATAAAATTAAAAGATTAATTGAAGAAGATAGAAATTTTCTAATGAGAATAAATGGAAATGGACAAGACTATTTGAACAGAGTTGGAAAAGTAAGTTATTTACGACATTATTTTATTCCAGAACAAAATAATGGTAAAGATTATTACGTTTATTGCATTAATTCATTTATTTAAATTTGGAATTTTCACAAGTTATGAATGTCCAAAGGTGTAATAATATAATTTTTAAAATATTTTATATATAAAAATTATATGTTATTTTTTTTACGTTCATCTGATTCGTTAAAATTATAAATAACTTGTTCCACATTAATTGGATTTTTGTCTCTATAATTTTTCATTGAATTGTCTAATTTTATTCTAATTTGTCTAAAAATTTCTTGATTGACTGATTTAACCTTTTTTTCCTCAGGAATAGGAATGTTCATATAATCTTTAATTACTTTTATATAATCATTATTAAATAATTTTAATTTATTGGTGGATTCTTCTTTAGTATAATTAGTTTGAGTCATAATTTTTATGACATGTTCTTCAAAATTAATATTACTAACAATATTTATTTCATTTAACATATATAATTACAATAAATATTTTTTTAAATCATATTAAACAAATTGTATTATATAATTTATAAAATGACATTTTCAAATACTAATCTTGAAAAACTAATTCAAATGGCAAGCATTGAACAAATGTATTCAATGTTACAAAAATTAAAAGAAAATGTAGATAATTTTAATGAATATAATTTTGAAGAAAAAAAAAAGGCGACAAATATAAATACAAATGTAAATACAAATGCTGAACTAGTAACAGAAATTAAAACTTTACATTTTGAAATTCGAAATATAACTGATAATTTGCAAAATTATAATGACAACATATTGAAATTAAATATAAAAATTACAGAACTTGAAAAGGAATTACATGAAATAAAAAGTAATACTAATAATAATAGCAAATTTTTATGTCAGCAAATTAGAGGACAACAATCATTAAGTAGTTATCCAGGATTTTCAAACGGAACCCAAGACGAAAAAAAAGTAATAAAAATTAAAGAAGAACCAAATATTATACTAAAGATTGAAGAAAAGACTTTAAATGATACTAACAATATAAATAAACAAAGTTTATTTGCATTAGAACAAATTGCGCGTGAAGAAGAAGATGAAGAGGAAGAAGATGATAAAGAAGAAGAAGAAGAAGAAGATGATAAAGAAGAAGAGGAAAAAGAGGAATTAGAAGAGGAAGAAGAAGAGGAAGAAGAAGGAGAGGAATCGGAAGAGGAAGTAGGCACAGACGACGACGAATCAAAAGATTTAGAAAAAGAAATGCCAAATGTAAAACAATTACAAAAAGAAGATGAACAGGAGGAAGAAGAGGTATTTGAAATTGAAATTGACGATATACCTTATTTTGTAACAGACGAAGAAAATGGTATATTATATGAAATAACGTCTGATGGTGATATTGGAAAAAAAGTTGGTATCATAAAAAACGGGGAACCAATTTTTAATTGAGCATTAATATTAAACTCTTTTCTAAATATATAATAAGTTAAATGTTTAATCTATGTGCTCCAGCATTAATATATGTAGCGTTTTCATTAACTCAAATAATTATAGATACATTTAAAGGGTTATATAATACAGCGTTTTTTAAAGCAATTGTAATGATTATAATTACAATACTTTTAAATGCGTTATGTGAGTCAGGAATGGGAATTATCTCTTGGATAATAGTATTTATTCCTTTTATTTTTATGTCAGTAATAATAGCAATATTACTATATGTGTTTGGGCTAGACCCGGCAACAGGTAAATTAAATATAAATTGTGATAATTATGATAGTTCAATACCAAAAAAAAGTGGTAATTTAATATATAGTTCAACGATAAAAACTCATAACAAAAAAGTAAAGGTAAACCACTTAGACACAAATGCTAATGCATTATCTTCATTTAGAGTGACTGATCCACAATACGAATAGGTTTATTATAAAATGTATAATAAAACTATTTAAATAAAAATTAAACAATATATTATGAATATTTACTTAATATTATCAGTAATAATATGTATTAAGGTATTTAATTTAATTCTTCAAACCAATTATATAAAAAATAAGTTAACAAAAATAACACCATTAATGATTACCCTAGGTTACAATTGTGTATATATATATAGTTTATGTAATATAAAATTTAATATAATACAAAATAAAATTAATAGACAATTTATATTATTATTATCATATTTAAAAGAACATAAAATATTAACTGAAAACATAAACATAATAAATACGTTAGTTCTAATAGATGAAAATGGAAATGAAATAACTAAAATAATGTCAAATAAAAATGATATAGAGTTTATTAAATTGGAATGTAAAAAACATAATTATTCCGGATTGTTTTTAATGGATAAAAATGTCGAAACAAAATGTGTAAATAATTTATTTTATACTAGTTTTCCAACAACATTTGATTACAAAGTATCAAACATAAGTTTTATGTCAATTGAATTAGAATATGAAAATAAAATACATTCCATAAATTTAAAAAATAATAAATATAATTATTATATTGTTAATAATTGTTTAAATAAAATGTTTTTTAAATATTATATAAAAAACGTTCTTAAAACGCAAATTAATACAGATGATTTTGATTATAAACTTTCTATAATTGATAACAATGTAAATATGATTACACTTTTACCTAACCAATATATATTAATTCTGGAAGATGATTATCAAATTCATTCTATTTCTAACGATATGCATAGTTTAAAAAATAATATTGTTGGTAAATAATTCATTTACGTTCTATATATAAATATTAAATATTAATTAAACTAATTTAAAAAAAATTGAATTAATTAATATATTATGGAATCATATCATACTAATTTAATAATGACTACAAATATATTGTCTGATACTTCCACATTTCATAAGTTAAAACACAACTGGAATTTATGGGCGCATTTGCCTCAAGATACTGATTGGTCTGTTAAAAGTTACAAAAAAATTTATCAATTTAAGAATGTTGAAGAAACTATTGCTATTATCGAATCTTGTCCAGAAAATTTATCAAAAAATTGTATGTTGTTTATTATGAGAGATGGAATTACTCCCATGTGGGAAGATGCAAAGAATAGACATGGGGGGTGTTTCTCATACAAAGTATCTAATAAAAATGTATTTGAAGTTTGGAGAGATCTTACATATGTTCTTATTGGAGAAACCATTAGTACAAATGATATCTTCGTTAATAGTGTGACTGGAATTACCATTTCTCCTAAAAAAAATTTCTGTATTATAAAAATTTGGACGACTAATTGTGATCATCAAAATCCACAAATTGTTACAAATGAAATAAAAAACTTAACTCCACAAGGATGTTTATTTAAAAAACATACACCCGAATTTTAAATATTTATTAATTGTAATAAGTATTTATAATTTTAAAATACTTATTTATAACTTCTAACTTTTTTATTTTAAGTGAAATGCCTATTATTTATAACACATTATTATAATATGTTTCAATAATTTCCAGAAAGTATTATATAACTCAAAAATACACCAAAAAAATTCTTTGCGAACAAATCTAATATATTGTACATTGAATTTTTAACATAATAAGGCAAAACTGCTGCAAAACCATACAATGACCAAAAAAAGAAAAAATACCAAAATAACAATTTTTCAATTCCGTTTTGAGTTACATAATTTACATAAATGATGTAATAATAAATTAAAAATGGTATAAATCCTAGAAATACTCCAAGAAAAACAGGGATAATCTTCATTTCGCCCAAATAACCAAAAAGTAACATTAACCAATTCAAAAGCAGTACAGTTATAAAAATTTGTAAATTATTTTTAAAAAGTGTAAAAAAATCTAATTCGCATGTTTTATTTTTTACCCTTTCACTCAAATAAATTAAATACATCATTAATGTTATTAGCATTGATGGAGTGGTAATAATCCAATCTATATATCTTTTTGGCGTAACATTTAATACCTTAGTAAAATTATAGGCTAACCAAACATAAAAACTTCCTTCAAAAATCTGAACCACTAATTCTAATATTAGTAATTGTTTTATTATAGAATAAATAGTAGGAACTTTTACAAAAAATGCTACTATATCTATTATTCCTGTTATTATTTGAACAATAATTGAAATTACTAATGTAATATAAAATAAATATTTTGCATCCATATATTTATATTAGTTAAACATTTTATAAAATATATCTTCTACACACTTTGAATCATAATTAATTTCAATAACATCTTTAACTTTATTATGTAAAAAAGGCATTATCATTTTATGTGTTATTGTAATATAAAATGTTGGATTTATTATTATTATTTTTTTGAGATTTTTACTAAATTTATTTGAAATTAATTTTGCCAATTCAATAGCAACGTTTATCTCTATTGCGTGGATAATACTAAACTCTAAACTATCAAATATCCAAACCCACTCTTTATTTTCGGGAATTTCACTTAAAACTCCATCATAGTGATTTATAATACCTGTTACATCATAATATAATATAGCTTGTGATGGACATGTATAATAATATATTATTCCTTTTTTATCCAAAACTTGGGTTAATGAATGACTAGACGGTAGTAATTTACATAAAGGACATGTATATGGCATAATTAAATAATATTATTTATTATTTATTATTTTATTATTTATTATTTAATTATTTATTATTTAATTATTTATTATTTAATTATTTATTATTTAATTATTTATTATTTATTATTTACAATTTACTATTTAAATACTTAAAATTAAATAGTAAATAAATAATTATATGAAGTTATCTATATCTGAAAAAACTCCAACTATTTGTTTAAATATGATTGTTAAAAATGAATCTCATATAATTCAAAATACACTTGAAAAACTATGTAATAAAATTAAGTTTGATTATTGGGTTATTTGTGATACGGGTTCGACTGATGATACCCCTCAAATTATTATAGATTTTTTTAAAAATAAATCTATTAAAGGTGAGCTATTTTATGATGAATGGGTTAATTTTGCTCACAATAGAACACTTGCTTTAAAAAGAGCGTATAAAAAAACACAATTATTACTTATTTTTGATGCTGATGATGAAATTGTTGGAAATATTCAAATGCCAACTAATGTTTTATTTGATGAATATCATTTACAATTTGGTTCACCATTTTTTATGTATACAAGAGCAATATTAATTAATAATTACAAAATATTTGAATTTTATTCTGTTATTCATGAATTTATTTCTTGTAAAGAACAACCTTGTAAAACAAATATAATTAAAGGTGATTATTATGTTGTGTCTGGAAGAACAGGAAGTCGAAATTTAGATAAAGATAAGTATTTAAAAGATGCGATTATTCTTGAAAATGCATACAAAGAAGCATTAGAAAAGAACGATGAATTATTTCATAGATATTCTTATTATTGTGCAAATAGTTACAGAGATTGTGGTCGTTTTGAAGATGCCATTAAATGGTATAAAATTGCATTAAATCAAGAAAAACAATGGGATCAAGAAAAATACACAGCTTGTCTATATATTTATCAGTGTTACGTATTTTTAAATCAAGAAGATACAGGATTTTTTTATCTTGTAAAATCATTAAAATATGATAATGAAAGAGTAGATTGCTTATATCCTTTGTTAGTTCATTATTGTTGTGAAAAAATGTTTAACGTAGCATATAATTATTATTTAATTGTTAAAGATTTTTTTGAAAACAAATATTTAACAAGTGATATGCCAAATAAACTATTTTTAAATATTGATAAATATAATTTCTTTGTTCCATACTACATGATTTTGATTGCTGATAAAGTTAAGGATTTTAAATGCGTTATTAAAATGTATGAAATTATTTTTACTAAAAAACAAAATATGTTTCACCAATGGTATATCAAAAATCTTCTTTATAATTTACAATTCTTTTTTGAATACGTCCCATCTGATAATAAGAATAATTTTATTAAATTAGCAAATAATTACATTGAGTTTTTATATTTAAATAAGGTTAATATTCAAATTTGTGATTTTTTACAAAATAGTGATATTTATATTAATGCTGGGTTAAATATAGAGAAATATTTTCCTAAACAAAAAATAACATTCTCTAAAAATGAATGTATGTTATCTAAAAATATACTTATTTATACAGGGTTCTCTGATATTTATTGGAATGATAGTTTTATTCTTAATAACGCATTAGGTGGTTCTGAAAAGGCAGTACTATATATTACGCGTTGTTTTCCAAAAGATTATCGTATTTTTATAAGCGGAGATGTACAATCCGAAACAATAGAAAATATTACTTATATACCATTAAATAATCTACCACAATTAATTGAAAATACTCCATTTCATACATTAATAGTTTCACGTTATATTTCTTTTTATGAAATGTTTAAAAAATGCTCATTTTATCAATCATATATTTGGGCGCATGATATTCATTTTATAACTTATGGGTCTCAATTGAATGATACACAAATTCTTACTAAATGGAATAATTCTATAAATGGATGTATATGTTTAACTGAATGGCATAAAAATTTATTTATAGAAAAATATCCTATTTTAACCAATAAAATAAGCATAATTAACAATGGGATTGATATTGATAGTTTTAAAAAAATAAACAACCCTACAAAAATTAAAAATAAATTTATATATACGTCTAGACCTGACCGAGGATTAGATAAATTGTTACATTTATGGCCA
>Ga0268279_1000424_pt1 | contig 26992 bp, 19 predicted proteins | sample saktaG_6_FD_190142 | JGI IMG/M metagenome (GOLD analysis project Ga0268279, IMG submission 190142) | Saline water microbial communities from Sakinaw Lake, British Columbia, Canada - sak_2010_1_5_80m | ecosystem: Environmental > Aquatic > Non-marine Saline and Alkaline > Saline ...
TACCTTGTGATAATAACTGACTTATTTTCTCTCGATCTTCATTCTTTAATCTCTTATACTTCTTCATTATTGCAACAAACTTATCCTTTTTTGTAAGTTTGTTGCAATAAAAACTTGAACCTAAGTTTTATAATGATAATAAGAAGAAAAACATGATGAAAAGAACATTAACAGATCAGATGTTTTTGGAAGAGATCGAAAAATTTTCACACTATTCTAATAAATTAGAATCTTTACTTATTGATTCAACTATTTTAGATGAATTAAAATTTAATAAAATTATAAAGCCTGAAATTGCAAATGGTGCTTCAACTGAAGCTTTGGTTAAGTTAATTTCTTACGAAACAAGGAAAAGCAAGGGATTTTTTTTTACTAATAATAAAATTTCTGAAATAGTAGCAGATATAATATCTACTAAGCTGAAAGAAGGATGTACTGTTATTGACCCAGCGTGTGGAGCTGGAAATCTTCTTGTATCCTGTGCAAAGTATCTCCCAAAAGGTAAAAATATCAAGGAAACGCTTTTCATCTGGTCAAAGTTAATAAAGGGTTATGATCTTTACCGTGAATTTATAAAAGCTACTAAATTACGATTGATACTATTTGGGCTAAGTATTCATTATAAAGATATTGATATAGTATCTGGATTAAATTATTCATCTTTTTTTGATGGTCTTAAAACTGATAATTCATTAGATAATCTTCCATATAAAGAAGCTGACTGCATTATTGTAAATCCACCTTTTGGTTATACTCAATGCCCCATTAACTGTAACTGGTCAAAGGGGAAAATTCAAATAGCTGCATTATTTCTCGAGAGTATAATTTGTAATGCCATAGAAAATCAACATGTTGTAGCAATATTACCTGATGTATTAAGAAGTGGAACAAGATACATAAAATGGAGATATATTATTTCAACTTATTGTGAATCAATAAATCTTATACCTTTTGGTCGTTTTGATAAGAACACTGATGTTGATGTGTTTATTCTAAATGCTATAATATCGAAAAAGAGAAATATGTCAATGCAATGGCCCAAACAGATAAAGACTAAATACAACTATAATTATATTGTATCAGATTTTTTTGATGTTCATGTGGGTTCTGTAGTTCCACATAGAGACTTTCTTGCCGGATTGACTTACAATTATATTCATGCCAAGAATACACCAGCATGGAAAACTATAACTATAATCAAGGAAAAAATTAAATGCTCAAAATCGGTTTTCAAACCACCTTTTATCGTTGTAAAACGAACATCAAGCCCAAGCGATAAATACCGTTGTATTGCTACTATTATAAATACAAAAGAATCTGTGGCAGTTGAAAATCATTTGATTGTTCTAAAACCAAAAAATAATAGTATTGAAAGCTGCAATAAACTAATTGGTGCATTAAAATCGTCAAATACAAATGAATGGATGAATGATCGAATAAGATGTCGTCATCTAACTGTGAAAGCTTTGGAAGAACTACCGTGTTATAAAATATAATAAATACTATTGATTACAAGAGGAGAAGAAATGGCTATTGAAAGAAGAGTATCAACACAAGATTTAAGTTGGTTTTTGGATTTAGATGCTAATGACCAGATTGATCTAAATCCACCATATCAACGGCGAAGTGTATGGAGTCCAAAAGACAGGAGGTTTTTTTTAGACACGATCTTTAGAGGATATCCAAGTCCTCCAATATTCCTACACAAACAAATGATAAATGGTAAAACTATTTATTCTGTTGTTGATGCTAAGCAAAGGTTAGAAACAATCTTACAATTTGTTAAAAACAAAATTGCAATTGATAAAAATTTCGGTGATATTAGATTAAATAATAAAAAATGGAGCATTATTAAGAAAGACGAAGAACTTGCTAGAACATTTTGGGATTATGTTATACCAGTAGAATTTACAAATATTTTCTCGGATTCTAAACTTATTAATGAGGTGTTTGATAGACTTAATCGAAATTCAAGAAAATTAGTTGAACAAGAACTTAGACATGCAAAATTTGACGGTTGGTTTATTTCTTATGTTGAGGGTGAAGCAGACTCTTTAGATTGGGAAAAGTTGTGTATTGTTACAACTTCAAGAAGAAAAAGAATGAGAGATGTACAATTCTTATCTGAATTGCTAATAATTATTTTGAAAGACAAAGTCGGTGGGTTTGATCAAAATGAAATTACTGAATTTTATGCAAAATATGATGATTTGGACGATATTGATTCTCCATTAGACGAAGAATTTATTATAACGAAATTTACAGAAGAAAAAAATTATATGCTAGAGCTTGAGCGCAGCAATTCTATCATCTCAGATTATTCCAAAGACTTTACTAATTTTTATAGTCTTTGGGCAATTATTGCTCTTAATAAGAATAAGGTGCCTCCAACTATAGAGTTTGCCGATAAATACAAAATATTTATAGATGAAGTGTTAAAATTCAGAGAGAGTGAATATCTTAAGAAAGCAGCTGATGGCGAAATAAAACTTACTATTCCACAGAGCCTTCACTATTATCAGAACTCAATTGGTGCCAGTACCGAAGGACCGCAACGTATTGCTAGAAACAGTGCACTTATGTCCTATATATTAGGAGACTAATACAATGATGAAGATTCCTAAATCACTAAGAGATATATACCTATAAAATAAGGAAAAATATAATAGATTGAAAGATAGAGTTGACAAATATTTCATTAACAATATTGACAAATGTTGGCATTATGAAAGTCGGATAAAAGAACATGAAAGCTATGCTCTTAAGGTTGAGACGGGTCGATATTCAGAACCAATAGAAATTGATGATTTTTTGGCATGTACTATTGTTGTTGAGAATTTAGAATCATTGAATAAAGCAGAGAAGCTTATTAATAAAAGATTTAAAGTGGTAGAACGCAGACCACCTGATAAAAATTTTACAACGAAGCCCTCTGAATGTTTCATGTTTGATGACACAAGACTTTATATAAGATGGAGAGACAATACCAATATACCTCCCACAGGTTTAAATGATCTATTGTTTGAGATTCAGATAAAAACTTTTCTTGCTCATGCTTGGAGTGTAGCAACTCATGATCTTACCTATAAGACAGACGAAAAAAGTTGGTCAAAAGAAAGAATTGCTTTTCAAATAAAAGCCATGTTGGAGCATGCCGAAACATCTATTTATGAAGCAAAAAGGTTAGCAAAATCTGAATCGATTAATAAAACTGACAAACTTTCTGCACGTATATCAGAAATTATAGAATTGATGAATGAATTGTGGTCCCCAGATGTTTTGCCTAAAGATAAAAAACGACTTGCTGAGAATATTGATAAACTTATTAATAATATTGGAATTGAAATTAAAATATTAAAAAAAATAATGATTAAAGAAACTGAATTAGGAAGAGGTACAAAGACATTAAATCTATCCCCTTATTCAACCGTGATACAATCAATATTTAACCAAAATGAAAAAAAGCTTATATCTTATTTAATTGGTCGTAAAAAAGAATTTAAAATCTATATCCCAAGTGAGATCAAAATTCCTGAATCTTTGTTAGATAAGGAATTAAAAAATGCAATCATAGATAAAGGTAATTAAATTCTTTATTTGCTTGTATTTTAACCAACAATTATTGAGTATCTTTCACCCGATACCAGTATTTATACTGCTCCTCAAATCCAAGTTTGTTATAAAGTCGGATGGCTTTCTCGTTATCGGTCATAACCTGAAGATAAGCAGTTGTTGCTCCCTTTTCTTGTCCCCATTTTAAAAGCGATGTCACAATATAATAGCCAAAACCCACTCCCCGATGTTCCTTATCCACAACAATATCAAAAAGACCGATATAATTTCCTTGTTTCACTCCAAGCCCACATCCGATAATTCTGTTACTTATTGAATAACCGGCAAAGGCAGTTTGAGGAATTATATTTTCAAGGATCGAGTTATAGGTTTGGATCTTATCCTCATCAAACTCATTCAGCTCCACAAAAGCTTTCACCCATTTTCCATCAAGCTCGTTCTCAATTTTGATCGCAGGAAAAATATCAAAATCCGCTTCAGTCAGATCGAGTATTTGCACTGAGGTTTCTGCTTGTTTACCATAACCTTTCTTTTCAAGTACAGCATCGAGTTCAGATGGATTAGCAGCAGATGTCATCTTAAATATCGCAGGGAGATTCTTCTTTGAATATTGTTTTTCGCAAAATGCAATCTTCTCCTCAACATCAAGCGTGGATTCATAAATTGGATTCACTGAATTTGCTCTGCGAGTTACACCATTCGCAAAACGAAGAATCCAGCCATCATAGAACATGGTTTGAATCGAGGGCCACGCATTCATGGAAATTTGTTCTAAAATTTTAATATTATTCTCTTTATTGTATATCATCTTATAAGATTCCTAAGAAAAGTCATAAAGCGTTTTATGTTTTCCCCGTCTATCTTGAAAATTCACTCAATTTACCTCTCTCATAGATTTCATAGAAAGGTTCCTCTTTCTTTTCCTTATGCCATTTTACCAATCTGATCTCATCATTTTCTATTTCGAGGCAGGTAATGCCGGTCGTGAAAAGTCCGCATCCTGAATTGAAATAGCATGGCAACGGTTTACGATCCGGTTCTGTAGGATCAATATCTCTGCCCTTTTTCTTCTCTTCCTGTAATTTTTTACTTAGTTCTTTTATTTTTTTCTTATTTTCTTTTACCAGCTCATGATCGTCTGAATTATCTCTGCTCTCTTTTTTAAGTGCTTCGATCATGTTTTGCAATCTCCTTGCATATGAAGTTGAAGCAAATATTGCACGATGAGAATGTCCGCAAATTAGAATTACCTTATTCTGTTTTGCCCATGCATACATGACCTGCTCGTAATCCGTCGTGACCTGAGATTTTATTGCCGGCGGATGTTTGCCGATGTGTAGGCGTTTCAGATACGGTTCAAGGACTTTATATACTCTCACAAAGAATTTACTCGACCAGCTATTTTTATCAGATTCAATATTTCCTTGATGACCATGAACAAGCAAGATTTTTATATTTCCATTACTATCTTTCATTTTCAATGCTTCTGGAGCGCCTTTATGTTTTCTTGGATTTTTCATAGCAGGGTCATCTAGCGAAGCCCACTCTTGATCATGATTGCCGAACACTCGTATTATCCGATCTGCTTCGAATTTCCTGAACAAACTGTAGATTTCTTCATCATATTCTTTCGTAATCATATCGAGATCGAATTGCCATAACTCTTCTATATCGCCAAGCAGGATAATCCGATAATCGTTTTCCAGATAATGGGAAAGCAAACGCTTCATGGCTTCGACATTGTGCCGAAAATCATCTGCGGGTCCCCCATCCCCAAAATGTAGATCACTCAGGATTGCGTACTTGTTATTATTTGTTTCCAGGACGGTTATACCATTATCCTCCCATAAACCGGACAGACGCTTAAACGTCAGTTTTCGATCCTGTGCCATTTCTACCTCCTTGTTATGAATGTTTTACGTTTTAGCTTCATTAATATCCCGCACCTACGGTGCTAATTTTATGATTGGATTTCTTTGTTTTAAGGGCTGACACCCTTTACTACAAACATCTCGTTCCTAACGGAACTTATTAATAAATCGTACATTCATTCCAGCCATTTACTACAAAGATTTCGTTCCGAATGGAAATTATGAATAAATTACACATTTATTTCAGCCCTTTACTATGAACATCTCGTTCCTGATGTAACTTTTGAATACTTTCCATTTTAATATCCTTAATATTTCGCACCTATGGTGCTGAAATGATGATCGATTTTCTTTTTAACCAAGGGCTGACACTCTTTACTACAAACATCTCGTTCCTAACGGAACTTATTAATAAATCGTACATTCATTCCAGCCATTTACTACAAAGATTTCGTTCCGAATGGAACTTATGAATAAATTACACATTTATTTCAGCTAACACCATTGGTGTTTAATATTTGTAGCCAGATGCGTTAGCTTCTGTAATGTGATAAAAAAACAATACAAAGCACCGTAGGTGCGGCATCTTATTGGAAAATATATCGCTCATCATATTCTATTCCATATAAATCCAATAATTTTTTATATTCCTCTTTAAAAGATATTTTCTTATGATGTTCCTTCTGATTCTTAATATAATGAACAACATCATCAATTTGGGAACGAGAATATGAAAATGCTCCAAAACCTTTCTGCCAATGAAATTTCCCAACAAACCATTTCTTTTCATTAATGAATTTCGATGAATTTGATTTTATATCTCTCACCAAGCCGGATATTGAATTATCTGGTTTTAAGCTGACCAGAATATGTGTATGGTCAGGCATACCATTGATCTGTAATAATTTTTGAGCTTTATTTCGAATGATTCCTGAAATGTATTTATAAATTTCCTCTTCGTGTTCATCGGTTATCAAGTTGTTTCTACCCTTTGTCCCGAAAACCAGCATTATATAAATTTGTGTGTATGTATTTGCCATATTACTCCTTCACATTTCGCACCTATGGGGCTGAAATGATGATCGATTTTCTTTTTAACTTATTAATAAATCGTACATTCATTCCAGCCATTTACTACAAAGATTTCGTTCCGAATGGAAATTGTTAATAAATTACACATTTATTTCAGCTAACACCATTGGTGTTTAATATTTGTAGCCAGATGCGTTAGCTTCTGTAATGTGATAAAAAAACAATACAAAGCACCGTAGGTGCGGCATATCATATCTAAAAAAATCATAACATTCATTTCCTTTCATCACACCACTTTAAATTCAATCCCTGCATCTTTAATCTGCATGGATATATTGATTTTTAATTGGTCATTTCCCTCAAAAAGTTTATTGATAATTATTACTTTCATAGATTTTGCTTCAACGGTATTTTTTCCAATACCTTCATTAATTTTTGATAATGCACTTACCAACTCATTTCCATTCATAAAAAAAACCTCTTATTCATGTTGTAAAATATTAACAGTGCCAATTTTTTAGCAAGTAATTTCTAATGAATTTTTTTTATGAATTTGTGTTGTATTGTAAATGTAAAAAAATGGTACACCCACCGGGGCTCGAACCCAGGACCCGCTGATTAAGAGTCAGCTGCTCTACCAACTGAGCTATGGGTGCACCTAAAATGTATTTACTTGATCAATAATAATCTTTTTACGACGGACTCGTAATTCTCTGTCAATAATTTGTAAAGATAAACGCCATTTGCCAGGGTTCTGCCGCTGTTATCCTTTCCGTCCCATTGAACGGAATAAGAGCCATTCGTAAAAGGAATTTCACAAACCATTTGCCCTTTGATATTGAAAACCACCACCTTTGCCTGCTCAAAATGGAAGGTGCCGGGATTATAGGAGATCATTGTAGAATTTTTAAATGGATTCGGAAAGTTTTGATAAAGGGCAAAATTGTTTGATGGCATTTCCAGTTCAACTGCGTATGTCAAATTATCGGCATAGTTGCCTGTTCTCTGTATGTTGCCACGATAGATCGTCCATGGATGGAACGAGCCGTGAAGCCCTTTATAATCCCAGACCGAAATACCCGATATCGAACCTGCAATGATCTCATAGTCGCCATCGTTATCAATGTCATAAAGAGCGATTGGCGAAGTAACTGAAGTCGGATTGCAAACTGGAAATTCAGGTAGCAGTGTGCCATCATAAGCATAGCAATATATTTTCCCATCAAAAGTTGAAGCAACTATCTCCACGCTGCCGTCATTATTGATATCTGCTGCAACAGGACTTGTTTTTGAGGTGCTGTTCATGCTCTGGGGCCAGCCGTCAATCGTTGTGCCATCAACTTCGAGCAGCTTTACCTCTCCGTCCAAAGATGAATAACCAATATTGAAAATGCCACACGGAATTGTTGTAAAGGCAATTGGTGAAGAGAACAAGCTTGCAGAGAGATCTTCTTCATGAATGATCGCACCTGTGTAGTCAATTATGTACAGTTTGTTGCTGCTATTTCCAAAGGTGATATAATTCGTATCAAAGATTATCGGAGATGCCCAAACATGGGATTCTATCTGAACTGGAAAACCTGTGAGCACCTCAGCATTGCTGTCAATGGCATATATTTTCCCATTTGTTAATCCGACAACCATATCTATCACACCATCTTCATTGATATCACCAACTGCCACATCCGAACATAGCGGAGCATCAAATTCATGTGGGAAATTCAGGAAATCATTTCCTTCGTGGTCTATCACGTAGAGCTTATTATCGATGCAGGAAATGATCGTTTCAAGATAGCCATCATTATTGAGGTCGGCAAGAGCGGGAGTGGTAATTATCTGACCGCCGGTTGTATAAGTAAAGACCTGCGAGCCATCGTGGTTGAGCGCATACACAGTGCCGTTTCTGCCGGCTATGACAAGTTCGAGTTCATTATCATTATCAACATCACCCGCAGCGAGAGATTCCCAGACCTCATCTTCGAGTGAGATCGGGAAACCGGGTTTTGTCTGGGCATCAGCAGTTATAGCATAAACATTACCCATACGGTCAACTGTCACGATCTCTTCTTCTCCATCGTTATCAAGATCAATAAAAATGGGTGAAGATTTCACCTCCACGCCGAGACATATAGGCCAGTTATACTGCAACAGAGAAACCAGGAATGTATCGTAATACATCTTATCAAAAGGATAGGTAGCAGTCTGATTTGCAGTGATATGCAGTTGGAAATGAATGTCCTCGTACCCGCAGCTATTGCTCACAGTAAAGGTAAAAGGATTGGAACTATTATCTGCGATGCTGCCGGCTGGAATAGAGCCGTAATTATGCGTGCTGTTCTGCACCACAATGAAACTACTGTCACAAATGAACTCAACTTCGACATTTTCAGCAAGCTGCCATTCCGGTAGATTTTGAATCTCTACTACCATCTCGATCTCTTCGCCGGGATTTATTATGCCGTCATTATCTCCTGAAGGATCAAAAAATTCAATATTGCTGACTTCCACATAAGGGAATTCACCATCCGTCATAATGACCGCGGTTCCGGGATCGCCAAAAACCACAAGCTCATAATAACACCAGCGCATCCACGGATCATTAACAGTCGAAACAAGGGCTGTTTTTGAGTAGTCGTTTGCCTTTCCCAGTTCTCTGATATTCTCTGTAAAAAGTGCATCAAAGAAGGTTCGGTCAAATTGCTCTGAAGGACCTTCTGTCGAGCCAGGAGAATACCAGCCATAGCGGGTATTTCCGATGAATGCCATTGGACCGTGCTCAGCGATAACAAGACGTTCGCCCACACATTCTGAAGAGCCGCTTGTGCCGTTATCAAAGGCAGCGGGAAGGCAGCCCTGCGTATAGATAAAGCCATACTCGTCATTAATAAAAGTATTGGGTGTGTTCGGGCTCATTCCCATAAGAATACTGTAATTCGCATGTCCCATGTGATTTATGATACCCATTCCCGAATTGATCGCATTCTTCACTGCAGTTCCGGAATATGTTCCTTCACGCTGATATAATGTGTAAAAATGATAATTATCAACAGGAATGCGGGTCGCAACATCGTCTTTATAATCTCCACCCCAGGTTATGGGATTCCAATTAAGATTTTCCCCAACCATACATGCTTTTTCAAGCGCAGGTTTTGGGATATCTGTATAACTCTGAATTTTATAAATAGCATTCACAAAATCCTGCTGAACATCTCCGGGAATTCTACCAACTGCAACTTCAGGATAGAAATCAGGATAGTCTTCCATCTCACCGAATTTATTATCGCCATCGGCATTCCAGTTGCCGTCCAGTCCGCCGTAATAGAGGTCTGAAGGAATGTTACCTATTGTACTGCCTGCCTGGACATAAAATTTCACGCTGGGTATGATCTCGTCATCTCCGCCAAGAAGCACATACTCGAGTGGATTACTTGAACCAAGCCAGGAAATATATGCGATGATAATGAAATTGCGAATTTTGTCAGCATTGGTCGTGCCGGAATAATTGTCATAAATATCTTCAACAGTATAGACCTCTGCTTGCACGCCGCGATTAATTTTCCAAATTTTAAAATCAATAAAAATAGGAAGGAAATTTTCTGAGGTAATAATAATATAGTCGTGAGGATCGGCAGGATCGATGAGATTATCACGGTAAGAGCTATTCGCTTCTTTTCCAATATATGAGTGCTTTTCGTAGCCGTTATCAACCATATTATCGAGTTTGGAAAGCACTGCACCGGAATTCTGCAGCATCTTGGATTGATGATCTGCAATCTCGGCATAGTAAGCAGTTTCCACCTTCAATGACCAGTTCGACGCATACTCGACTGTTCCTGTTCCGGGTATATATCTGATGGGAAATACATTGATCAAAGCAATTGAATGTCCTGCATACATCTCAGTACTGATAAGCTCATACTCTACAGCAGGATAAGGATCATTAGATTGGTAAATCGTTTCATTCTTTTGTGTAGGAATAACCTCTTTTACGCTCGTGGGTTGCGATGTTCTGGCAAAATCAATGTACATGTCGGAAGTAACGAGTTCCCAGTCTGAATGAGTTATTTGGATATTAATTATCTTCTCTCCGTATGGAAGAAGAATTTTAGCACCGTAAAAAGGAATAAGCGGTTCGCCGGGAACCTGCTGCTTTGTAATGAAATCAGTTACAATACGATTTTCAGTAATCGATGGTCTGTCAAATGTGAAGCCCACTTCAAGGTTCGATGCATGGGCAAGACTAAAGGTCAACAGCAGTGCACCGATGGCTGCAAAAAAATATTTTTTCATTTATGCTCCTTAAGAAATAATATTTTTAATTACATATTAACCACAAACTTCAGTTTGTGGTGACAGAAAACATCATTTGGTGGAGTCCTTTCAAGGACTTCTCAATAAATCAAATTTTTCCATATAATGTTCCCATTCATCCAAAAAGGACACTTTCTTATGATGCTCTTTTTGATTATTTATATATTGAATTATACTATTTATTTCACTATTTGAAACAGAAAAAGCCGCATATCTTTTTGACCTACTAAATCTTGTTTTGAAGAGTCCAATTTCATTAATTGCATGTGATGATGTACCCTTCAAATATTGTAGTAATTTTTCGACAGATAAATCAACAGGTAAATCAACAAGCAAGTGGACATGTTCAGGATTTATGTAGTCAATTTTATAATATATTTCGTGTTGTTTACAAATATCCTTTAATATAACAATCACTTTTATTGATATGTCGGTATCTATAAAATAAGGATATCTTTCTTTTGTTGACCAGATCAAATGTAGCCAGCACACTTTCATAGAATGTTTAGGCATTATTCACCTTCGTAAGCCATTGAAATGGCTGGTTATCTGTATCGGGTTTTACATCCCACACGCTAAAGCGTATGGTTAATAAAATTCTTATTTTCATATTTTTATATTCATGCTTATAATATCATTAAATATCATATATTCATTGATTCCATATATTTCTATATATTTCTATTAAAATGTAGGTAGGTGGTAATTATTGTCAAAGTTAATGGAAATTTGAAACTTGAAATTGGAAATTGAACCACACTTCTTCGCTACGCTACGCTAAGGCAGGCAGAAAACACTAAAAATACGAAAAAATGAAAATGAATAATGGAAAAATTGTTTTAATTCTTGATCCGTGAGAATCTTTACAATCTGTGTGGGTCTGCGTGCTATTATTTTATAATATATGAATGATTTTCGATATTCTTTTTATAGAAAGACTAATTTGTTTTAGTCTTCTGAAGTTCCCTCTGATAATATTGCGCTTTTTCAAAGAGCCCATCTTCATCAATTCCAGTCAATTTTCTGCCCTGCATGAGTACTTTTCCGTTCACGATTACATCTTGAACCGACTCGCTGTGCATAGTGTACACAAGATGGGAATAGACATTATACATCGGCATATTCTCGAGTTTATTACGCTCAAGAAGAATAATGTCCGCCTTCTTCCCTACTTCAAGAGAACCGACCTCATCTTCTTTATTAAATATTTTTGCTGCATCGATCGTAACCATACGTACAACATCTTCGGCAGGCAGGAACGTGGGATCGTTGTTAATTGCTTTATGCACTTTTGAAGTCATATCCATTTCATCAAGAATACTGAGATTGTTATTGCTTGCCACGCCGTCAGTAGCTAATGAAATCGTCACACCATTTTCTTTGTAACCCTTGATCGGAGCAAAGCCAGATGAGAGTTTCAGATTGCATTCCGTGCAGATATTCACTCCAACATCTTTTTCCGCAAGCAACTTTTGTTCATTATTATCTATCCACACGCCATGAGCAAGTGACACATCATTCCCAAGAAAACCAATTGAATTCAAATAGTTGACCGGACGCATCCCGTGATTCTTCAAACAGTCATCAACCTCTTTTTGGGTTTCTGAAAGATGCGTATGAATAAGCATATTATGAGCACGGGCTGTTTCTGCGGCAGTAATAAGAGTTTTTCTTGAACATGTATAGATTGAATGGGGCATTATCGAAAAATCGATCAGTTCATTATCTTTGAATTCTTTATGCCCTTCCACCGCATAATTTATCATACTATCAGGAGTTTTATGAAAAGCCATTGGGAAATCAAGAATGCCCTCTCCAAGAATTGCACGCATACCTGTTTTTGTTGCAGCTTGCGCAGTTTCTTTGGAATAAAAATACATATCATTTATCATTGTGATGCCATTCTTAATAAGCTCAGCACATGCGTGGTACGCAGCATCATAGACAAATTGGGCTTTTACAAATCGTGCTTCAGCAGGCCAGATATAGTCTTCCAGCCACGAATGAAGCAAAAGATCATCAGCATAGCCGCGCAGATAAGTCATGGCAATATGGCTGTGTCCATTGATCAAGCCGGGCATAACTATTTTTGATGAAGCATCAATGACTTTATCACTTGTATAATTTTTCTCTATTTCTTCAATAGTCCCGATCGCCAGTATTTTTCCCTCGTCAATTGCAAGAGCGCCATTTTCAATGATGTCCATTTCAGGATTGATCGTGACTATATAGCCATTTTTAATTATAATATCGGTGTGTTGCATATTGATACCCTATTGGGAGTTTCGCATAAGCGGAAATTATTTAATAAAATCATATTTTACCTTTATACCATATTCTTCGAAAGCCGAGTAAGATTTCAATTAATTTCTAAACCAAAATTTCTAATTACAAATAAAATGTCAAAAATTAAAGCCCAAATAAGTTTTTTATTCCTTGATTTCATTTCATTTGATGAGAAAATAAATTAAATTACTTAGCCTCTTTCCAGTAAAAAAATTTTTATCTTTTCATTGCACAAGAGATTTTTTGCAAATTCGAAAATATGGTCACCAAATTTTCAGTTTTTCCCTCTAAGTCGAACCTCTTACTATTTAACATTTGTTCTTTGAAATTCCATTAGAAATTAGATATTTGTAATTAGTTATTCAAATTTCACAAGATTAAAGTACTAAAAAAATCACATTTTACCTTTATAGCATCTGCTATAAAATCTGAGTTCTCTAACCAGAAATTTTCATGTATTCTTTATGATATAATAGAGCTTATCGCCCATAATGTGTACTTTTTTATTTTTATCAGAACGCCAATCTTTAATGGTGTTTATTGTGAGAAGGGCAAAGTCGCTGTTCTTATCTTTGGAATTTGTGCTTTTCAAACTGTTCGCCAGTTTTTTCATGGAAACCCAAATGGTTTTTACTCTTCGGGCATCAGCATCTTTGAGGAGTTCCTGCACATATGGATACACTTCTGCAGGTTGCGTACGGGCAATTTGGATGAGCGTGTGAGTGATCTTTTTCTGCACTTCAAGACTTTCGTCATCAATGATCTTTGTGATGAATTCCATGACAAAATGAGGATCTTTTTCAGAAAAGTTTTCCAAACCATGAAAGGATAATGATCGCTTTCTTTCATCTTCGCTTTCGATCCATTTGAGCATATTCTGCTTCATTAGCTGGGGATAGTCTTTCCAGAATTGGTCCATTATGTTCTCAGCTTCCCATTTGATGGAATCGTAATAATCGCCCACAATTTCGATCATTTTTTCCGGTTGCTTTTTATAATAATAGAGAAAAAAGAAGAGGGCGGTTGCGCGTTTTGCATAGTTCTTGGAATCCAACAGTCCCTGCATCAGCTCTACAAATTTTTCTTTTTCTTCTGATTCGGCAGCAGTTTTACCAACAATTTCTCTGCCAAAATAATTCTTACATGCAGCAAGCTCTTCAATTTTTTTTATGCCTTTTTTCTCATTTGTATTATATATCTCAAGAGCAGCGATAGTTTCTTGCTGAAGTTCTTTTTCTTCTCTATCTGTTAAACGACCGATTGTGTTTACCATGATAATCCTTTCGTGGAATTGAATACGTTTTTGTATAATTATTCTGATTTTAGTTTATGATAAATTTTACAAATAACAAATTACTTATCCAATCTCCTCATGGGGTATGCTCGATTGCAATTTGTTTTGGTTATGAAAAAAAAACTGTGGTTTATGTTGTCAAGAATTAAAAAACTAATCCATGCATATCCCCCAAAAAATCAGAACAACGGCAATTCCCAATAGTTGAATATGTAGAAAGGAAAATAGTGAATGTTCAACTTTTACCTTTTTTATGATTGTTGTCTTTGCGAAAGTTTCCGCCAGTGGGCACTTTCGCAAAGTTAAAAGAACCATAAGAAAACCTGTTACTGATTAAGGATAATCAGCCCTACGCCGGAAATATCATTCCCGCGAATCTTGTCCTCACGAAAGTGGGGAGCGGGAATCCAGAATTGATTAAAATTATAGTAACATCCAACGAAAATATAAGTTTCAAAGAAGAAAAAAACTGGATCCCCAATCCGCCAGATGGCGGAGGACTCTCGGGAATGACACCTTTTTTGTGTTTTATACAAGGATTTCCACAACGAGATGGAGTAGTAATTTTCCGCTTAAACATTACGCAATCCCTTTATTCATGGACTATAGGGAAAATACGTGCGTAATTTTTAGGGGCATCCCTGTTAAATAACAAATCGAGTTATGATAAGACGAATTCGTTTAAAAGAATAGATTCTTCGTTCCGCTACGCTCCACTCAAGAATGACAATGGGTTATAGGGGTTGAATATATTCAGCTCCTTTTATTTATCGCGGCGCAGCGTAGACGGACTTGTCACTGCGTAGTGAAACGAAGACGGAAGAATGACAATTTTCTTTTTGGGGTTTGTTTTTTTCATCAATGGAAACTTGTTCGCCAGCTGATGAATCTCTCTTCGCTCTTCGCTCCTCCCTCCTCTTTCTTCAGTCTTCTCCCTGTACGATAAATCAATAACTTGGGAGATTCTTCGTTCCGCTGCGCTCCACTCAAGAATGACAATGGGTTATAGGGGTTGAATATATTCAGATCCTTTTATTTATCGCGGCGAAGCGCAGCGTAGAGGGACTTGTCACGGCGTAGTGAAACGAAGACGGAAGAATGACAATTTCGTTTTTGTGGTTTGCTTTTTTGATCAGTGGAAACTTATTCGCCTGCTGGCGAATCAGCATCATCAGTCCGCCAGCCGGCGGATGCTATTCTCATTACGGAGACGATTCACGACTCGTGGTTTATTTCTTTATAGTTCCTTCTTTATAAAAAGGCGGTTTGATGACCGTGGCAGGATACATCTTACCGCGGATGTCAATTTCGATCTCATTGCCGGATTTCATATAATCGCGATGCACATAGCCGGTTCCAATACCTATACCCAAACTCGGTGACATTGTGCCACTGCGGACTTCCCCTATCTCTTTACCATTCTTTAAAATTTTATAATGTGGTCTTGGAATGCCTTTTCCATCCATCACAAAGGGTATGAGTTTTCTCTGTATCTTTTCCTGCATAACTCTTTCCAGCACTTCTTTTCCGATAAAATCACCCTTATCAAATTTCACCACCCAGCGGAGTCCGGCTTCCAGCGGATTGGTATCCTTACCAATATCATTTCCATAAAGAGGATATTTCATTTCCAAACGAAGTGTATCACGTGCTCCAAGACCAATGGGTTCTATATCAAATTCTTCACCTGCCTTTTCGACCTTGTGCCACAATTCCTCAGCTTTATCAAGGTCTGTGAAATATATCTCAAAACCGTCTTCACCGGTATAACCTGTCCGGGAGATCAATGCAGACACACCATCGATTTCAGAATGTATAAAATGATAGTACTCAAGTGTTGACAGATCATCCTTTATTAGTTTCTGTACCACAACTTCTGCCTGAGGTCCCTGCACGCCGATAAGAGCTGTATCATCGCTCACATTTATAAACTCTACACCCTCAATAAGATTGCTTTCCAGCCACTCAAAATCCTTTTCCAGGTTTGATGCATTTACAACAAGATAGTAAAAATCCTCATCTCTATAAACCAGTAGATCATCGACAATTCCACCATCCGAATAGCACATATTGCTGTATTGTACCTGCCCGACAACAAGTTCTGAAACATCATTGATCGTTGTTTTCTGCAAAAATTCAAGCGCTTTGGCTCCCTTCACAATGAATTCTCCCATGTGGCTGAGATCGAACATGCCGACAGAATCACGGACTTTTTTGTGCTCATGAATAATGCCGTTTTTATATTGGATCGGCATTTCATAACCGGCAAATGGCAATATCTTCGCTCCTTTTTCTTTATGAATATTATAAAAAGGCGTCTTTTTAATCATCACTACTCCTTATATATAAATATTTTTACCACACATCTTCTCCGCCAGCTGGCGGATACGCCGTTGTAGGCAAAAAGCACGAAAACAGGTTTTAAGAGAAAATATTCTTTTAAACGTTATTTTATTAATTTCGTGTGTTTCGTGGTTTAGCATTTTTTTCCTAATATTTTATCAATATTTGGTTGTAAGAAATGTAATGCTATTGTAGATTGTCAAATTTGTTGGAACACTCACTTCATATTACCGATTATTACTGCTGCTGCTTCCTTCTGTATATACTAAAAAATATGAGCTTTTTTGATGAGATCGATATTTATCTGAATATGAATTTTTTACATATCCTCAAATCTCTCCACACACTCGATGTTCTGATTTTTCAATTCATCAAGTACAGGCAAATAGATTTCAGGATTAACGGGTATCTTCACACCTTTTTCTTGAATTTTTCCCTGAAGAATCAGCGTTACTGCGATTGCTGCAGGCAGTCCTACAGTGCGGGACATCGAGGAATCTTCATTTGGAATTCCATAATTTATCATTGTCGAAGTTATATTTTGTTTTTTATCCGGGAATTCTGCAATAAATTCATGATGAAGCACAAGAAGATCCCGCTCGCCTGGTTCATAAGTCAGCTTTTCATTGAGCGCATTGCAAAACACATCCATAGCTGTTCCCTTTTGAAGCCCGATCTTTTCATCACTTAGGAGTCCAAGCCATTCAACTCTATAAATAGGATTTGCATCGATTGGAATATCCCACTGTGCGGCAAGGTTTTCCTTAAGTGTTTTATGAGTTTTCACTGTAACAAATTTCTTCATGAAATCAGCATAAGTCAGACCTTCAAGATCATATTCCTTTTCGCCATCAAGAAATCCTAGGTCAACGATCTTCTTCATAGTAGCACACCAACCGGGATAGCGAAGCGTACCGCGGAACATTGTTTTTGTATCTTTGATGCCGTATATGTCAACGTACGGAACAGAATTTCTATTTGGATAACCTTCGAGTTTGCCGAATTCTGGAATTTCAACTTCCCAATGATGTGCAAAGAGTTCCTGTCCGTGAACATCGATTATCTTGCCATCTTCAAGCCACTTAGCTGAGTTCTTTCCCGCCATGACAACGCCACGCGGACTCCATGAAAATTTGTATCCCCAGGGATTGGTATTTGCTTCCGGTGCTGGAAGTCCGCCGCAAAAGGATTTGAAACTCACGATCCTTCCATTTTTCTCTTTTACTCCGTCAATAACTCTCATTGCAGACATGTGGTCGATGCCGGGATCTACGCCGATCTCGTTCAAAAGCAACACATCGGCTTCACGCGCTTGGGCATCGAGCTCTCTCATTGCATCGCTCACATAAGAAGTGGTGACCATATGCTTTGCGTGCTTGATGCAGAGCTTTGCCACTTTCACATGATAGGTATAGGGCAGCAAACTTACTGCAAGATCGTGCTCGGAAACAAGCTTATCCAGCATATCATCATCTTTGACATTAAGCTCGACAGGAGTTCCACGCGGATGGTCTGCAACAAGTTTTTCTGCCTTGCTCACCGTTCGGCTTGTCACAGTTACCAAAAAGTCTTTTTGTGCAAGTAGATAGTTCACATGTGGTCTGGAAACAAGTCCAGCTCCCAAAATAAGTACTTTTTTCATTGAAATATCCTTTCTTTTCTTATAAAAATTTCTTGAGATAGGTATAGTCTTTTGTGAGATTGCCATCGTGCAGGATCAAAGCAGTCTGAAATTCTTTTGGAAGTTCCATCACATCGAGTTTTCCTGAGCTATGAGCAGCGAGCAGGTTTGGAACAAAATCCACCAACGCTTCACCGAATGAAGTTGATGCTTCTTTGGGAATCTCACAGGGAAGATTATCACGAGCCACAACTATAACTCCATTACCTTCGTTCCCGTCCACGATCTCGTCTTTAAGCGGGTCATATATAAAGGTCGGATTGTCCGGTTCTGTAATTTTGCCGGTGATCTCGATCGAACCCTCGATATCACAGCTTATGTCCCCTATCACCTTTAATTTGAGCTGCTGACCATCTGCAGAAAGTTGTTTCAAAGCTTCTTTTGTGACGAGTCTCGGACTGCCGAGTGACCAGTAAATACAGTTCATAAGAATGGTGATGTGAGGTATATACTGAGCAAACTGAGATTTGTATTTTTCAGGATAAGCAAAGTAGTCCTGCAACTCAAAGTTCTTAGATGCATCTTTTGGTGTAACAATATCTTTTTCTTTGAATATAATTTTGTAGAGATGGTTTTTAGAAATATTATTTTTCTTTTGCAGTGTAAGAAGTTCTTCGGGTGTAAGCTCAATAAATGGAAAACAATCCAGGATCTCCTGCGCTCCTTTTGACACATTGCCATAGCCGGTAAATCCCACTACGAGAGGACAGATATCATCAGGAATGCCTCTTTCAGAGACCTCTTTTCCGATCTTGCGCAAAGCTTCCTTTGTCTCTTCCATTGAATCATATTCATAAGCTTTCCGGACTCTTTCAAAAGGAGTATGTAATCCCTCAAATTTGAGCCGTTGACCAAAAGCCCATAACGAATCGACCATACCTGCCAGACCGGCGTGTCTTCCGAAAAATATCAATCTCTGACCTTTGTCATTCACTATCTTTTCATAATCTATAAGATTACATTTCAAGTCCATCAGACGCTGGAGCATTGGCATATTATGGAGCTGCCCTTTGATGACATGCGAAAAGAAAACATAGGTTTTTCCGGGAAGAAAAAAGGATGAGGGCATTTCTTTTACGCCAAACACGACAGGACATTCTGAAAGGTCTTCCTGAACGATAGCACCGGCTTTACGATACATCTCATCCGTAAATATGCGTATTTCAGACGGCTGAAGTACAGTCTGGATGCCGTACTTCTCTTTCAGAAGCGTAACATGTTCAGGGGTGAGAGCTACTCGTCGTTCCCACTTGCTTTTATCTTCTCTGCGTATTCCGATCTTCATATTCAAATCTCGTCAAAAACTGTCTTTACTCGTGCGAGTGCATCCCTGAGCTGATCTTCCGTGATAACGAGAGGCGGCGCAAAGCGAATGATATGTTCATGGGTCGGCTTGGTGAGAATACCTTTTTCTTTGAGCTTCAGGCATATTTTCCAGGCATTGATACCGTCTTTGGGCTTGATGACAATCGCATTGAGCAGTCCTTTTCCCCGGACAGTTTCAATAAGTGGTGAGTTAATTGCTTCAAGTGCAGCTCGGAATATTCTTCCCAGTCTTTCGGCATTTTCAGTAAGTTTTTCATCTTTTATAACTTTTAGCGCAGCGGTTGCAACAACGCATGCAAGAGGAAATCCACCAAAGGTTGAGCCATGCTCGCCGGGTTTGATCGTTAGCAGAATTTCTCTGCTTGAAAGCACTGCAGAAACTGGAAGCACTCCGCCGGAAATTGCCTTTCCCAAAATAAGCACATCGGGTTTGACATCTTCATAATCACAGGCAAGCAATCGTCCTGTTCGTCCGATACCTGTTTGCACTTCGTCGGCGATAAAAAGCACATTGCTTTTCTTGCAGATGTCATAGCATTTTTTGACATATCCTTCATCCGGCACAAAGACACCTGCCTCGCCCTGAATGGGTTCCACGATAAAGGCGCACACCTCGTCACCTTGCTCCTGCAATACTTTTTCAAGTGCTCCCGGATTATTATAAGGTATCTGAATTATGCCGGGCAGATAGGGACCAAACTGTTTGCGGCAATCGGGATCTGTGGATGCGGAGATCGCACCGAGAGTTCTTCCGTGGAAATTATTTTCACAAAAAATGATCTTTGCCTTGTTGTCTTCGATCCCCTTTTTGACATAGCCCCATCTGCGTGCAAGCTTCATTGCGGTTTCTACACCCTCGACTCCTGTATTCATGGGCAGGACCATCTCGAATCCGAAGTATTCAGTGATGAACTTCTCATATTCGCCAAGTTTATTATTAAAAAATGCTCGTGAGGTTAAGGTTAAAATTTCTGCCTGGTTAATAAGTGCATCAATAATTTTGGGATGACAATGTCCCTGGTTAATAGCAGAATAGGCAGAAAGAAAGTCATAATATTTATTTCCTTCGGGGTCCCATACAAATGGACCTTCTCCCTTTGCGATCACAACTGGAAGGGGATGATAATTATGTGCCCCGTAGGTTTCTTCGAGTTCCATTGCTTTTTCGCTTGAAATATTTCCAAATTCAAGTCTTTCAGCCATGAGACCTCCGGTGATTTTTAGTTCTTTTCTGTCGGTCGATTTTGGAATGTCAAGGATAGTGAGTTTCAATTTCATTCATTGAATTTCTTCATTAATTTGCACGATAATAATGACTTAATATATTCAGTCGCTACAAACATTTTGTTTATAATTCTCTCACAACATTTTAGGGTAGGGGGTTGTCCCATAACCTAAATAATATTTACAAGAAATATGGCATTAGTTATTTTTAGCACATGATAAAATTTAGAGCTTACAGTCAGGATCAGGGATTGGCGTTGCCACCCTATTTGGATGAATTAATAGAGGATCGGCATTTAGTACGGGTAGTGAATCAGGTGGTATCCGAGTTAGATATGCAGCTTCTATCTAAGCCCTTCAAGGGCAGCAAACATCAGCTTGGTGGAGCGCCCCCTTATCATCCCGGGATGATGTTGAAGGTGATTATTTATTCATATGCCTGTGGCATACGTTCATGTCGTAAGATAGCGAGACAGTTATGCGAGAATATACACTACATGTGGTTAAGCGGGATGCAATATCCTGATTTTCGTACGATAAACAGATACCGTAGCGTTTACTTCAAAGATATACTGGAGGAAGTATTTTCTTCAGTAATTCAATTTTTGCTTGAGAAGGGATTAGTTGAATACAAGACGGTATTTGTAGATGGGACGAAGATTTCTGCAGATGCGAACAAGCATAAGATAGTATGGGACAAGAATGTACAGCGATACAAGAATCAGCTCCAGGAGCGTACACGGGGTTTGTTTGAAGAGATAGATGCGTTGAATGAAGCAGAGGACGAGCGTTATGGTTCATTTGATCTTCCTGAGTGTGGAGAGCAGAGTGCTCTCAGCAGTGATGATCTCCATGGTGTTGCTGATTCTTTGTCAGAGGCATTTTCCCGTGATGGCAAGAAGTGTCGGAGCGAGACAGATAAGCAGTTACGTAAGGCATCGAGGCAGTTAAAAAAGGATGCAGAGCAGCTGGCAGGATATGAAGAGCAAGAGAGGCAATTGGGAGATCGTAATTCCTATTCAAAGACGGATCCTGATGCAACAGCTATGCGGATGAAAAGCGATGAACTTCGCCCTGGATATAATGTGCAGGTAATGTCTGAGAATGGTTTTATTGTTGGGGCTTCAGTATCTCAGAATGCTAATGACGGCACTTCCTTTATTCCCAGGATGGAGGAAATGGAGAGTGCATTGCTTCCTCAACCTGAGGAGATAGTTGCAGATGCCGGTTATGGTCATGAGGAGGTATATGAATATCTTGAAAATCGCTCTATCGATTCTTATATAAAATATCCCAGTTATCATGCAGAGAAGAGTAAACGCAGTAAATATAAATTTCATTATTCACGCTTTGGTTATGATAAAACGAATGATGTATTTATATGTCCACTCGGTCGACAACTCTATTTTATCGAGGAGAGAGAAGCGAGGAATAAATCTGGTTTTTTAGTACAGCAAAGAGAGTATCAATGTTCTGCATGTAGTGATTGTCCTTATAAAAGTCAGTGTACGAATAGCTCTGTTGGTCGGACATTAACAGTGAACATGAATCTTCGGAGACATCAGCAGAAAGCACGGGACAATCTTGAGGGGTCATACGGTGAGAGTTTGAGGAAACGGCGAGGTCATGAGATAGAGACTGTATTTGGAGATTGGAAGCATAATCTCAAATTTCAGAGGTTTCAGTTACGTGGATTAGATAAAGTACGTGCCGAACTGTTCTTTCATAGTCTCGCTTACAATATGCGAAAGATTATGAAGGCATGGAAGTCTTTTTATCCCGATCTTTATCGCTTTTTGGCACATATTTACCGTCTCCTGACGCAAAAAATAGCTTTGATGATATTACTTTCTCCCAATTCCAATAAATCCTCAATTTATGTGTGAAAGTACATGATTTACTCGCCTATAATAAGTGGTTGTGAGACAGCCCCATTCAAAGGTGTTAGTCACACTTTTAATAAATAGATTCTTCGCGGAGTTTATACTGAGCAAAACGAATGTGCTCAAGAATGACAGACTTTATAAATTATTGTCACTCTGAGCTTACCTGAAGCACGAAGTGCAAAGGTATAGTCGAAGAGTCTAATTACTGTGCTTATTTTTACCGGCGAGATAAAGCAGTCTCTATCCAGTAAAATAACCTTCTAATATTTCAAACTGCTCCCGCCGATAAATTCTCTCAATACTGAATGTTCCGGAACTGATGAATCATCTTCCATTGGAATTACTTCCTTTAAAAATTCTCGAACCCGATCCGCTCTTATGAACGCATCCTCTTTTAATGGATCGTCTCTGAATTTCTCTGTCCATTCTTCGAACAAACCCAGCATCCTGTTCGCATATAAAGCGATCTCGTATGGCATCGCACTATTAATAATATAATCGGAAGTGTTTATGTAGGGAATGATATTTCGCAACTCACTGCTGCGCACATAATGCCAGTGCTCAAGGGTTTGCTTTGGGTTATATGCCCGGTGAGTAGCATCCCTGAGCATTCTGCGTATCAGGCGGAGGTCTGTCCAGCGGATGTAGTGCCCCTTTTCATTCCTCATCTGCAGCAGGGGTTCAAGATAAAGTTTGAACTTGACCTCATTGGAAACATCCTTTGTCATTGCAGGATAAAGCCCGTGCAGACTGTCAATAAGCAATATTTGATTTTCTTCTAACTTCAGATTTTTTCGATTTAAAAAGCGTGACCCTGTTTTAAAATCATAAAAAGGAATTTTCACCTCTATGCCTCTACACAGAGCACTGATATGCTCATTTATCATTGGAAGGTCGAGCGCTTGGGGTGTTTCAAAATCATAGTCGTCAAACTCATCTTTGGGATGCATTTCCAGATCGAAAAAATAGTTATCAACATTGAGTGTAACAAAGCTCAGCCCGTGCTTTTTCAGACGCTGTTCCAGCTTAATGGTTGTCGTGGTTTTACCTGAAGAAGAGGGACCGCTGATCATCACGACCTTAATTTTATCTTTTCGTTCCAGTATGAGATCTGCTGCGATGTTCACTTCATTTTCATAAGCACTTTCGGACTCGTGCACAATATGAGAAAACTCACCATTTTCTATGCGTGCATTCATTTTTGCGATAGTATTGAGTTCTTGAGAAGTAGCCCAATCAAGCACTTTCCAGAGCTTCGCCCACGGAATATTCTCTGATGGATGGGATAATCTCTGATTTCTCTCTTCCCGTTTGCGATTTTGCTCATTTCGGTAAAGTATGTATTCTTTTGCCACTTCATCGTGCCCATTCTTAATCAAAACCTGTTCTACTATATCCTGGATCTCTTCAACATGCGGGGGATTATCCTCCGAGAATTTGCTTTCTAGGATTTTCACAACCTGTTTGGACATGCGTTCGGCCGGCTTTTTGTCCCTGCCGCCCACTGCGATCGCAGCCCTGTACATTGCATTTGCGATGCGGTTAGGATTGAACCGCACCTTTGCGCCGCTTCGTTTTATTACATGAGTTATTTCAGCCATTATGACTCCTTGGGAACCTTTTTAGTACGATGGTAATTTTTGTCAACTTGTCAACATGAGATCATGCTTCATTTTAGAAGGAAAAAAATTGAATATCGATTAACGAATGTTGATTTGAGAAGGAGATCGTGCACAGACTTGCTTCGTGGCGAAGCATGAAGCGAGGATGTGCATCAGTCCTCCAACTTAAGACGTGGTCTCAAACTCGCATTCCAGCGCAGAAGGTATATCTCAAGTTTCCACATGTAAAAATTCATAATTGATAATTTGTGCTTTTTATTGACAGAAAAAGTGCAATCACAAAGAAAAATATATGAATAAAAATAAGAAGTCCTCTTGATAATATGGAAAATCTACAATGAATATCCACGAACTTGTTCGGGGATATATGTTATGTGAAATAATGAAAAAGGAGAGTGATTTTGAAAGGAAATAAAATTTTAGAAGAGAACTTTTTGAAAGACATAAATCGTTTAAAGACGAATGATGACTTTATTAGTCTTAAATCAACACTAGGCAAAGAATATTATGAAATGATTACTGAAACTTGGGGTGAAAAAATATTAGATACAGGAAAAGAAATGTTGAATTACTTATTCGATTTGTTAAAAAAAGATATTTATTCAGGCCTAAAAGCATTTAACGTAATCTTTTCAGGGTACACCGACATTAAATATTCTGATATTTTCACGCCATATTATGACGCACTAACGACAAGAAGATTGTGGGTAAAATCAACAGAAAAATATGACATGAAAAATCACTATAACAATTCATTAATTATCAATACTTTCTTCAGATGGTATGTTTCAACATTTGAATTATTTAGGAAATTGTTAATATTTGATTGTTTTTGCTTAGGTCAATTTACAAATAGGCCAATTAACGTAAAAAACTATTTGTTCTCTGTGAACGATCCAAGTATAAAGCTCAAATCAGAAAGTCCAACTGATCGTCAAAAACTTCTAACTTTTTATAATTCTACAATTAGACATTCAATTGCTCACGGAAACATAGTGATTATTCCAAATAAGAATATTGTGATTCGCGAAACCAATGAGAATAGATCAGAAATTATTCAGACAAAATATGGTTCGAATCCTGATGATTTCATAAATTCTGTATTAAAAAATATTGAAATTATGTATAGTTCTGTTAGATTTTTTTTCTATATAACAATAAATTACTTATTCATAAAGCATATAGAATTATTCAAATCGCACATTGATCAAAGCATACTTAGCGATGATGTTTTTATATCTATGATTCAAAGTATAAAAAATGATGCTGAGAATGTAGTTTACTGATGAAAAATCGCCTAACATTGCACCTGCGGTTTGGATTATCTGTCCGATTCGGCTTGAATCTTACGATTCAAACTATTGGTTGTCCGCTCTCCTGCTCGCCTTTCGGCGCAGCAGGAATTTCTCAAGTTTCCAATTGCAAAATAACTGGTTACTCGATTTTTTGAAAAAATTGACAGGGAAAGACGAAAAGATGATTTGGTTTGTGAGAGTTGAATATTCAAAATGTTTAAAAAAGCAATCGAAGTAGTGAAATTATTTGACATATTAAACAAGTAAGGAACTTGTTATAAGTATGAGTATGACACTAGAAGATTATGCACGAGAAGCAGCAATCGATGTTTTGCATGGTGAAGCCGTTATGAAAGAAGCGGCAAAACGACAATGCATTTATCTATTTGTAGAAGGTAAATCTGAAGAAATTGCTTTCGACATTTTATTAAGCTATTTAAACATTGATTTTGAAGAAATTGGAATAATGATAGCTAATTACGGTGGAATTAATAACTTAACCAATGCACTAGGGCTTTTAGATAAAACTTTAAGTAATGACCGTCCTGTCATTGTTACTTATGATAATGATGCGGAAGGTAATCAGGTTATAAAAAATATTAAAAAGAAGGATTATAACATAGAGCTAATAACTTTTTTTCCTATACCAGATAAACCAAAAGTAAAATATTCAAAAGGTCATCTTGGTGGATCGTATGAAGAAATGTATGACTATGAACATTTCATAAATTGTTGTTTTTCAGAAGAGATAATGACTGAAGAATTAATTAATAAAAAGAAGAATTTCTTGGCGATTTTTAACAAAACAAAACCTTGGTTTGCCCAAATCAAAAAATTTTGTGCAAAGAATGAATATTATAAATTTGAAGACAATAAAGTAGTATTAGCCAAAACATTAGCAGAAACTTGCGAAGAAATACCTAAAACAATGATACTTCTCTCTGGAGTAATTAAAAAAGTAAGAGAAGAATATCCCGTAAAGCATCCGGACGATGTAGAACTACCACTAGTTCTAGGTTTAACGTGTTAGAACAAATAAATTATATCCTAATCAATTTAGGAAATTTATCTTTAAAATAAAATGAGTAAACAAATAAAGTCGAAATTTAGCACAAATACAAATAATAAGGTAGGTTCAAGTTTTTATTGCAACAATTAAATTATTAAATACCTCTTTAGGAGTTAGCCAATTCAAGGTTTTTCTTGGTCTTTCATTCAACATGTTTTGAACCTTCTTAATTTCTTTCT
>Ga0268279_1000426_pt1 | contig 26883 bp, 25 predicted proteins | sample saktaG_6_FD_190142 | JGI IMG/M metagenome (GOLD analysis project Ga0268279, IMG submission 190142) | Saline water microbial communities from Sakinaw Lake, British Columbia, Canada - sak_2010_1_5_80m | ecosystem: Environmental > Aquatic > Non-marine Saline and Alkaline > Saline ...
GCGCCATATCGAATGATATGGCGACTCCTTACGTAAATAATAAGTCTTTGTAGTTCAATGGATAGAACAGTGGCGTCCTAAGCCATTAATGCAGGTTCGACTCCTGCCAAGGACACAAAATTTATCTCAAAACAGTCCAAGCGAATGGGCTGTTTTTGGTTGCTTTTTGAGGCAAAATGTTGTATAATAATTTATAGGGCAGTTCACGAATTGACTGTTTCAGATATAGAGAGTTTCTTTGAAAACTTAATTATTGTGTAATTACGGGGGTAATTACATGTGAAATTACATAAATCAGAGTTCATCTAAGATTATACAAAGGATTACAAGAAAGAGTAACTTACAAGATGAGTTACTCTTTTTGATTAAACAGCATAACTAAGCCTGCTGAGTGTGTATTTGACAATAATATACTGCGTGGTATAATACTGATAGGTATATTAAGTTAAACATGAAGAAGTTTTATAACCGTAAAAATGAGTTAAAAACGTTAGAAGATCACTATAAAATCGCAAGTGATAATTTAGTCGTGGAAGTTATTATAGGTAGGAGAAGAATTGGCAAGACAGAACTTGTTAAAAAATTTATAGAAAAGAAGAAAGCCTTTTATTTCTATGTTACTAAAAAGAGTTCGCAGATTTTATTAGATGATTTTACAGCTATTTTAAGGAGTCAATCGGGAATTATTATAAGCAAACTTACCAATTGGGAGGACTTTTTTGATATAATTTTTGATTTGAGCAATAGGGAAAAATTAGTTGTGATTTTTGATGAGTTTCAAAATTTTTATCATGTTGATTCATCTGTTTACTCTATCTTACAGAAAAAGATTGATGAAAATAAAAATAAAGCGAAAATGAATCTGTTTTTTATTGGAAGCGTTCAATCAATGATGGAAAAAATCTTTATGCAAAAGGAACCGCTTTTTGGGAGAGTTGATAATTTTATTAACTTAAAAACTTTTGAATTTAATGATGTCGTGAAAATTTGCGAAGATCATAAAGTTAAGAAACTTGAAGATATTTTTGAATTATTTTCCATATTCAACGGAGTTGCAAAGTACTATGACATTTTAGAAAAATTTAAATTATTCAATGTTTCAACAAAAGAACTTTTAGAAAAAACCGTTTTATCTAAAGACTCACCTCTCTATAAAGAAGGGGAAAATCTGCTAATTGAGGAATTTGGGACAGATTATGAGAGATATTTTGATATTCTTTTCTGTCTTAGCATTGGTAAAACAAAATTAAACGAAATTTCGGATGTTATGCAACTTCCAAACACTACAGTAAGCAAATATCTATCAGTTTTGATTAAAAAATATAAATTAACGGAAAAAAGAACATCAAAGGGCAAGAAAAATAGTCGTGATAGCAGGTATTATCTAAAAGATTTATTTTTACAATTCTGGTTTAGATATGTATATAAGAATTTTACTCAAATTGAATTAGGGGAAACAGAGGATGTTTTCAATGATTTTGAAAGCACATTTGCTATTTATCAAGGGATTATTTTTGAAAAATTGGCAAGACGATTACTATTAAAGAATATTTTATCATCAAGGCTAATTGCATATAAACCAAAAGCAATTGAAAATTATTGGGATAAATCGTGCGAATTTGATATTTATAGTGAAGATAAACAAAATTTGTTGATTGGAGAGGTTAAATTAAGTCCAACTGCAGTTGATAGTCGGCTAATTGAGAAAATTAATAATTTTTGTGAGTCAAAAAAAGATAAAAAAATCTTTAAAGTAATTATTACGTTCAAAAAAATTCGTAATGCGAAGTTAATTAAACTTTTACAAGAGAATAGTTTTCATTGGTTTGATATAGAGAAACTAATGACAAATAGGTAATATACTATGATATGTCCATAGTGTAATTATGCTATTTCAAAACAGTCCATGTAAACGGGCTGTTTTTGCTTGCTTTTTGGGGTAGAATGTTGTATAAGAATCTATAGGGCAATTTACGAATTGTCCGTTTCAGATATAGAAAGTTTCTTTGAAAATTTAATTATTGTGTAATTACGGGGGTAATTACATGTGAAATTACATGAACAGAAAGCTACCCTGCGGGGTGGCGAAAAAACGAAGGAGGAAATGTAAAAATGATAAAAAGATATACACCGAAAAAAATGGGGAAAGTGTGGAGTTTAGGAACAAAGTATCGCTCTTGGCTAGACACTGAATTGGCTGTAATTGAGGCTAAAAGCAACTTGAATCTTATTTCCAAAGAAATCAAGAATCAAATTTTTTTTGCACTTAGTTGTGTCGATTTTGGTGGAGACAACAACCCTGTTGTGAAAGCAATTGAAGATCTGGATAAAATTTTGGAGCATGATTTACTTGCATTTATTGAAAAAATGCGATTATATCTTCCCAATATGCTAAAAAAGTATTTTCATGAGAATATGACCTCGTATGACACGGAAGTTCCTGCTCTTGCTTTACAGTTTAGAAAAGCAGGAGAAATACTTATTGAAGATTTGGATAAATTAATTATTGCGATTCGTGCTAAAGCATCTGAACACGCTTGGACATTTTGCATGGGAATGACACATTGCAAAGACGCCAAGCCGACGACTTTCGGATATCGCCTATGTGGGTATCTGGAAATGTTGGAAAATGCAAAGCAAAATCTGCAAAATGTTTTGGATCAAATAATGTTAGTAAAGTGTTCGGGGGCAGTGGGAAATTATATGACCATTAGCCCAGAACTGGAAGCCGAAGTCTGTAAAATACTAGGATTGGGAGTGCGAAAGGTATCAACTCAGATTGTTGGGCGAGATGTGTTTTCAAGATTTTTATCCGAGTGTGCTACACTTGGCGGGGTTATTGAAAAAATTGCAACTGACTTGCGACTTCTTGCGCATTCTCGTGTTGGCGAAGTGATGGAGTCACGAAAGCCGAAACAAAAAGGATCATCAGCTATGCCACACAAGAGAAATCCTGTTATTTTGGAACGAATGTGCGGGATGGCAATTATTCTTCGTGGTTATGCCACGATGGGGCAAGAATTGATCAGGACTTGGTTGGAACGCGATATTGCTCATTCGTCTGTTGAGCGAGTTGCATTCCCAGATGCAACATGTATTTTAGATTATATGTTGCAGAAAACGGAATGGGTAATTAACGGTTTAGTAGTTAATCGCGAGCAAATGGTCAAAAACATCAATGCTTCTGGTGGCGTTTGGGCATCGGAAGAGATCAAGACAGTTTTATGTAATAAAGGAATAGATCCAGACGAAGTCTATGAGATATTACAGAAAGCTTCGTTTGAAGCGATGGATAGGGGAAAAAGTTTTGGAAGTGCTTTAGATTATGAGGTTATTTCCTCAAAGAAATGTTTTATAAAAGACGTTTTGATTGAGGAAGATTTGATAAAAATCTTTGATTTCAAAAGGAAGTTAATGTCTGTTCTTCCTGAAGTTTACGAAAGGATGGGAATTCAGATAGATAAAGCTATGAATTCAAATGTAGAGGAAATTTTAGGAAATGGAGTGGCGATTTATAGCGATAAGTTGCATTAGAACGAAATTTTGAATACTGTCGTAGAGGCGTAATCAATTTTCAATTATCAATAACGATTTGATAAAAAATTATGATGTCGCAAATTGTTCATTACACGTTGATTATTAGATTTAGGGGTTTCTATAGGGGTTTCGACGAACCCCTTGTAAGGATTGTTGTTGACGCCGAATACCGAAAGTGGTATTTTTAAGTAAGATGTGGTATGGAATCATGTCAAAGTTCTTTGAGAGATGACTAAAGATGGCGAGGGAGGTGAAAAAAGATGTATGCCGGTAAAATTATAGGGACTATCCTTATTATTGCTGTTATTATTTTAGCTTTTTGGGGCAATAATAGTGAAGAAGAAAACGTTCAGTCAACTGACTGAACGATAACTATAATATAGCAAAAAAAGCAGATTCATAGAATGGTCTGCTTTTTTAATTTTAGAATACGTGATTATAAGCACGCAATGTGTATGTTATGAGTTCCATGTTATGCGTTATGAGTCGTTTCCTTGCCTTTTTTAGGCATTCGTGATAGTATGAAAACATGATTAAGAAAGAAATAAAAGAGAAAATTATTAAGCAGAACGCTCAGCATGCTAAAGATACTGGCTCTGTTGAGGTGCAAACAGCGATTTTAACTAAACAAATCACTGAACTTAGCGACCACTTAAAAACCCATAAAAAGGACAATCATTCACGACGAGGACTCCTAAAAATGGTTTCAAAACGAAGAAAACTTTTGTCTTATCTTTCAAAAGACGATGAGCCACGATACAAAAAATTAATTAAAAAATTAGGGCTGAAAAAGTAAAACTCATAACTCATAACCTGTAACGAACGATAAATACGTCATACGTTTTGGGTTATACGTTCTAGGTTATAAGTTTCAGGAAATTATGCTAAAAAGTGCTTCAAAATATAGTGATCAGAGAGTTGGCGTATTTATAGATGTTCAGAATATTTATCATTCTGCAAGAAATCTTTATCAAAAAAAGGCAAATTTCAAAGAAATTCTTAAAACTGCAATTGCTGGAAGAATTCCAATTAGGGCGATAGCCTACGGTATTAAAACAGAAAGCGGTGATGAGACTGCTTTTTTTGATGCTTTAGAGAGAATGGGAATAGAAGTAAAAATGAAAGATTTGCAGATTTTCCCGGGTGGAATGAAAAAGGCTGATTGGGATGTAGGATTGGCGGTAGATGTAATAAAGTTGAGTGCCAGTTTGGATGTTGTGGTAGTCGTTAGTGGAGATGGTGACTATGTTCCATTGATTGAATACATCAGAGCAACGAGTGGATGTAGAGCGGAGGTAGTTGCTTTTGGAGAAAGCACATCAGGAAAATTGAGAAATGCTGTTGATGATTTTACAGATTTGAGTTTAGATAAACGGAAATATCTTATTTAGTCTAAAAGTTTATAAAGTTCATAAAGTTAAAAGTACGACGAATTTTGTTAGAAAAATAATTAATAAATTAGAGAGTTAGACGGTCTAAAGGTCCAAAGTCCATGGAGTTATAAAAATTGACTTTATAGACTTTCGACTTTATAGACTTTATAGACTCTCCGAAAGGACATGTATGTCAGAAAAAACGAAATCGTTTAGTTTAAACCTTGCGGGCAAGGAAATTGTCGTTGAGGTTAATCGTTTCCAGACACAGGCAGACGGATCTGTTGTCGTTAAAATGGGGGACACAGTTGTGATGGCGAACGCAACGATGGGGAGAAAAGCGGATTTAAGTAGAGATTATTTCCCATTGAATGTTGATTACGAAGAAAACTTTTACGCGGCGGGGAAAATTAAGGGAAGTAGGTTTGTAAAAAGAAAGGGTCGTCCATCGGACGATGCTATTTTAATTGCGCGACTTATTGATAGAAGTTTGCGTCCACTTTTTCCAAAGGGAATGAGAAATCCCGTGCAAGTTGTTTCTACTGCACTTTCTTTTGACAAAGAAAATGATGCAGACATCCTTTCTGCTATTGCTGGAAGTGTTGCTTTGGCAATTTCGGGGATCCCATTTGATGGTCCTGTTGGAGTTGTTAAAATTGGATTAAATGGAAGCAACTTTGTCGTTAATCCGACAATAGCTGAACAAGAAACATCATCCCTTGATTTAGTTGTTTCAACTGCCAATAACAAAGTGGTGATGGTTGAAGCAGGAGCAAATGAAATTACCGAAGATCAAATGAACAGTGCGATTGATTTGGGAAAAAAGATGGGGCAGGAAATTGCTGATTTTATTGGAAGAATAGTGAAAGAAATCAACCCAGAAACATTGGAAGTTGTAGTTGCGGAAGAATATTCAGGAGAATTAGCACAGAAAATTGCCGATGATCTTGAAAATGAAATTACAGATGCTCTTCAAGCGAATGGTTTCAAAGCAGAAATAAAGAAGGCATTAGATATAGTTCTAGAAGAAAAAATATATGCTAATTTGCCTGAAGAGAATGATGAAAAAATTAAAGAAGAGCAAAAATTAGAAGCGGAGAAAGCGTTTGATGGAGCTATAAAAAAGATTATTAGAAAAAATGTTCTTGAAAAAGATTTGCGAATTGGTGGGAGAGGAATAGACGATATCAGAGAACTTTCTGCAGAGGTTGGCGCGCTTCCAAGAACTCATGGTTCTGGATATTTCCAAAGAGGGGAAACAAGAGCACTGACGATTGCGACATTGGGTTCGCCATCCGAGGGCATTATTATTGATGGAATGAAAGAAGAAGTGACGAAGAAATTCATACATTATTACAGTTTCCCTCCATACAGTGTTGGTGAAACATCTCCATTGCGAAGTCCTGGGCGAAGAGAAATTGGGCACGGAGCTTTGGCAGAAAAGGCGTTAGCTCCTGTAATCCCATCAAAAGAGCAATTTCCATACACAATTCTTTTGCAGACAGAGATTATTTCTTCAAGTGGCTCAACATCAATGGGAAGCACTTGCGGAAGCACATTGGCATTGATGGATGCAGGAGTTCCAATTAAGAGACCAGTAGCAGGAATTGCGATGGGGCTTATGACAAATCCTGAGAACATTGATGAATTTAAGGTTCTAACAGATATTAGAGACATGGAAGACTTCGGCGGAGACATGGATTTCAAAGTGACTGGGACAGAAGAGGGCATCACAGCTCTTCAGATGGATACAAAATTACATGGATTGCCAGATGGATGTGTAGAAGAAACATTAAAGAAAGCCAAAATTGCCAGAATGAAAATTCTTGAAGTTATCAAACAAGCGATTGTTGCTCCGCGACAAGAACTTTCTCAATTTGCTCCAAGAATTGAAATTATAAAAATCAATCCAGAAAAAATAGGTGAGCTTATTGGGCCTGGAGGGAAAAATATAAATGGTATTATAGACAAAACTGGAGCGAAAATTGACATAGAAGATGATGGTTCAGTGTTTATCTCATCAGATGAAGCTAAAAATGTTGAGATGGCAGTCAAATTAGTCAAAGATTGTACAAGAGTTATTGCTCCGGGGGAACTTTATGAAGGAAAAGTCGCCAAGATAATGGATTTTGGAGCATTTGTAGAAATTGGTGCAAAATCTGGTCTTGTCCACATCTCTGAAATTTCAACAAACCGTGTAGACCGTGTTGAAGATGTTTTGAAAGTAGGAGATATTGTGAAAGTGAAAGTGAAAAACATAGACAATATGGGACGAATTAATTTGACGATGAAAATATAACAAAACAGATCAACACGGATTAGAAACGGATTAACACTGATCACGGATCCGTGATCAGTGAGTATCCGTTCTGTATCCGTGAAAATCTGTTCTACATATTTATCCACATGTTTTCCACATGGAGCTGTTTGTGATAAAATAAAGATATAAAATAAACAGAAAAATTATATGGGTTTTTTCTCTAAAGGGAAACAAGAAAATCCAGAAGAAAAAAGAGCAGTACAAGAAGTTGCAATGAGAACCATGCAACAAGATTTAGGTGTAGCTAAAAAAGGTGAATTAGCTGGACAAACGAAAATGGAATCGGTTGAGAGACATAAGGGGTTAAGACAGGAAAAAACAATTGCAAAAGTTGCTCCTCCAATAGCTCCTGTTGCGTTGCCACATTTAGCGGAAATGGAACACAGAAAAGAGAAAAGTAGTTCTTCGGATGTCCCTGAAATAAAGGCAATTCCGATTGTTTCAGCTACTCCAACGAATTTGCCATCAGATATTCCAAAAATTCCAGAACTGATTAAGCAGGTTCCATCTCCAAATATGGGGTCTGATCAGATAGTAAGACCTGCTGAAATTTCAAAGTCTAATGAATTTTCTAATGAATCTATGGAAAATATAGGTTCTTCGGGTTTGAGGCTTTCGGTTCCTATTCCCCCCCCTTCGCTGAAGCTACGGGGGGTAGCGCTCTCTTCACCAAGCATTCAAGAGAAAGATCGCTCTTCCTCAAGCCTCAATGGGACAGTTCCTCCTTTGTCAGATTCTCAAAAGATAAAAACACAGGAATTAACAGCTAAAAATGATGACGAAAATAAAAAAGATGAAAAGATAACAGAAGCATCGAAGCCAAAAAAATCTATTGGATCTTTACTAAGTCAGAAAAAGGTTGTATGGGGGCTTGTTGGAGGAATAGTTGTTGTAGCGATTGCAATAGGAAGTTATTTCGTTATTCCAATGTTCCTAACTTCTGAACCATCTACTGTTGTTAATGAAACCCCAGAAGTTACCGAAGAACCAATAGCAGTTGTAGAATTGCCAGAGATTCCTCAACTTCCTGAGTTTGTTGAAAATGATTTCAAACTGATGAATTTTGACATGGAATATGATATTGATGTAGATCAAGATGAATTTATTAATTATTATCAAAATAACATTGCTTTAATCGTTGCGAGCGAATTAGATGTTCAAGATCTGACTCTTGCTCAAGATTTTGTAGATGTCCAATTTTCTATTAATAAAGAATTCCCACCAGCAGAAGTGATAATCAACGGTATTGTAAATACTTTCCCTCAAGATATTTCAGACAGGATGACTTCTATGTATAGTTTAGTGGCATATTCGGGAGGGGAGAGTGCGAGATTAGGATTGATTTTGGGAATCAATGATGTGCAAGCAGTGCGAGAGATATTATTAGACTGGGAGCAGACGATGGCAGATGATCTAAAGGCCTTGTATCTTGATAATTCGTTAGATTTTGAGAGTGCATCTTCTGAAAATTTTATAGAAAATATCTATTCAGGCGTCGTTATAAGATATAAGAATTTCCCAACACCAGATATGGCGATGGAGTATGCGATAAGTGGTAACAAACTGATATTGGCTACCTCAAAAGATAGCATGTTTGCTTTGATAGATCATATTGCTGGCGATAACTCAGATACTCTGACAGAAGATCCTTTAATGAGCGAAGAGTAAAATTATGTCTGATAAGATAAACCTAAATATACATAATGGAAATGTTGTCACGGATTCTGATAGACAAGAGATGCAACAATACCAGTCAAAGCGTGAAGATAATAATGTAGGAGTGGAAACAGAGAATAAAAAAACGGGGTTATGGATTTTTATTGTTATTTTACTGATAGTCGCAACGAATGTTGCGATGTTTTTGTTTATGAATAATAAAAGCAAGATCCCAAGTATGAAATTTATCCCAGAATCTGCAATAATGAGTGCTACGATGTCGACTGAAAATATAGAATTCATCTTAACGTCCAACAAAACATCTCTTATTTTTCCAAACGCTATATCTGCAATAAAAGAGCAATTAGCAGAATTAAGCGTGGATTATTCAGATATTCTTTCTTGTATAAAACACGATATTTTTATAGTTTTCATAAAAGGTGAAAATACTGTAAAAGCAGAAAACATCATAATCGCTCAATTGCCAGAAGAAAGCCTTTTTAGGAAGGAAATTGAGGACAAAATCAAGAGGAATTTTAATGTAAATTACTCCACTTATAGAGGAGAAAACCTTGTTAATGTTAGTTCATTGAATTTTGGAACAGAAAGTATTAGTTTTTCATACGCAATTGTGGAAGATGTGCTAATAATTTCAAACAGTGAAAGCAATGTCAGGGAGGCGATAGACGCTGGCAGGTAAGTCAGAAAGTCAAAAGTTTATAAAGTCAACCCGTCTCGAATCGGCGATCAAGCCGAGGCGGAAAGTCCGTCGTGAAAACATTAATTCATAGAACTCAATTGAAAAATTATATCAATGGTAAATAAATAGGTATAGCGAACGACGAACGAACTTTATAAACTTTTGACTTTCTGACTTTGTTTCTTGACTTTTTGTAAAATAGGTGATATAATAAGAATGTAAGGTCAATGGGGGATGGAATGAAGTAAATTAACAACAAAAGACGGCGAAAAAACTTTGGAAGCATGATCAAAAAATAAAATAATTTCAAGTTTTTAAAGTTTTTCTTCTGTCTAATTATTTTACCCCGCCAACTGGGGTTTCAAAACAAATATAAAAGTCTCCGAAAGTCGGAGAACAAAATAAAAATAGACAAAAATAGAAATCAAAACCTCATAGTGAGGATTAGATGGAAGAAGAAAAAAATCAGGTTCAAGAGCCCTTTTAGGGTTTTAAGCAGTTGGTCTTGAGCATAAAGGTTCTTTGAAAAAAATGTGTTTTTTCTGTTCCTAAAAAAATATAATTATTTGGAACGAAAAAAACCGAAAAAGAACCCATTAGTGAGCGCTCAGCTCAAATTTATTTGCAGAGCGTCGAGCGCTCACTTATACTTAAATAATTTATTATGATCAGCCTCTATTAAGGGGATTTTTTTATTGCCAAATGTGGAGCGTTGTATTATAATTAAGTAGGAACGAATTAATACGAATCACGAATTCGTGATTCGTGAACATCTGTTCCACATTAGTGTTAATTAGTTTTAAAAAATATGGATACTGAACAATTAAAAACGAAATTACAAGCGGAAAAAGAGGAAATCAAGGCGACTTTAAACAATATTGCAGTGAAAGATCCGGATATTGAAGGTAATTATGATGCGAAACATCAGAACTTGGGGGACGAAGAGGGAGACAACATTCAAGAAAGAGCTCGGTATGAAGAGAACATCGCCAGCGAGCAACAATTAGAGGTTGATTTAATGCGAGTTGAGGGTGCTCTAAAGAGAATTGAAGATGGAACTTATGGAAAATGCTTAAAGTGTGGAGGAAATATCTCTGAAGAGCGTCTGATGGTTTTCCCATCAGCCGAAAATTGTATTGAATGCGAAAAGTAAACTGATGCCTTAAAATATGGCAATTAAAAAAGATGTGCTGAGGAGCAGAGTAAAAACTGTATTATTTCTGGGGATATTGCTGGTCGGGATTATTGACCAGATAATCAAAAATTTTTTTCCAGAATCATTGATTTATAGAAATAGCCAAACGATGTTTGGCTATTTTGGTGGTAATATAGCTGTAAAAATTATTATCCCAGCTTTAATAATCGCAATTGTTGGTGTTTTCGTTATAAAAAGTAAAAACTTTTGGATAAAGCTGTCTCTGTTCGCTGTGTTAATTGGTGGAATAAGTAATTTGATTGATCGTGCTGTATATCATTCAGCGATTGATTATTTGCCATTCTTCGGATTCGCCAGATGGAATGTTGCTGATTTGTTGATTTATGTGGGGGCGATAATACTCATAACTCATAACATGGAACACATAACATGGAACACATAACATAAAGGTGACGATAGGTGATGTTAATGTAGGGGTGCCCCTTGTGGATACCCGACAGGCAGGATAAAATGATAACAGCTATCCCAATTATTCGAGGGGTCACAATATGGAATTGCAACCAGGGCAACCACGAGGGTGTGCCCCTACAAATAAATTATGACATAATTAATAAAAAAGGAAATAAACTTATGAAAATTGAATATGACAAAAAGGCAGACGCTCTATATTTGCAGATCCAGGAGAAATATGTTGCAAAAAGTAAAGAAGTAGATGGTGGAGCTGTCGTTGATTTAGATAGAAAAGGCAATGTTGTTGGATTTGAAGTTTTAGATGTGTCAAAGAAATACAAACTTTCTGATGTCTGTAAATTTTCTGTGAAAAATTTATCTAAAGATAAAGCAAAATAAAAACCAAATAAGATTAAACAGGATTCGTCAGTCCCGTTTAGGGGGCTTTACCAATTAGCCTATCCTCTTTTAGGGATAGGCGAACGTTAAGACAACTGGTAATATTACAATTTAGGTATTGAATTATATTTTAAGATAATTGCACGTCCGCATAAGCCTAAAACGATGCGGGTTCAAGATGTTGAACCCCTACACGACGAACCCTCATGAATGAGGCTTCACGAATAGTGGTGCAAGTAAAAAAGGAACTGTCTGGCAGTTCCTTTCAACATTGCCAGCTCAAGCTCAGAAAACTTTTGTCCCCACAGTTCGCTTAGTTGTTTAAATAAATCTGATTTTCTCTGCGTTTTACTATCGTATAATGAAAATCTGATTCTCATTTATCTCTCCTTAATAAAGGGTTTATATAAAGTTGTAAAAGTTCAATTTATTTTATGTCCACAGTATACCAGAAATTCCAGAAATGTCAAGTATCTTGTTATTCTTATTTTATCAACATCAAATAATAGCTTAAAATAGCCATTTATCCACATAAAAACATTGACAATTTTATCGTCACTTGTTAGACTGTATAGAACGAATGGACACGAATGCAGAACTAATATATACGAATCACGAATTCGTGATTCGTGAGCATCTGTTCTACATTAGTGTTAATTTGTTTTACAACATGCAACTACAACAAACGCTTAAAAAAATCGGACTAGAAGAAAAAGAAGCTAAGGTTTATTTGGCTGCTTTGGAGTTGGGACCTACAAGTATTCAAAATTTGGCGAAAAAATCGGCAGTTAAGCGAAGCACGGTGTATGAAATGATTAAAAATCTTAAAGAAATGGGGTTGATGTCAGAAACTACTAAAGGCAAAAGAAAATTGATGGTTGCATCAGAACCTGAAAATATCAAAAAAAGTATTGCCGAAAAAGGAAAAATGTTGATGCAAATTTTGCCACAATTGAAATCTATTAGCAATATGGGTTTTACTAAACCGAAAATAATGTTTTTTGAAGGGAAAGAAGGCTTGAAAGAAATTTATTGGGATACATTGAAAACCAAAAGCAAAATAGCATTATGGATCTCTCCAATTCAAGATATAGTAGAAACTGTGGGCGAGGATTTTTTGATTCAATATATAGACGAAAGAGTCAAACATGACATTTGGATAAAATCTTTACATGTTTCAAGTAAAAAAGTTTCAACATACAAATATCTTGACCCTAAAACATACGAAAAAACATTAAGACAGGTGCGATTTACATCAGAAGACATTGATATTCCAAATACAATTGCGATTTACGACAACAAAGTGGCGGTCATGTCATCAAAGAAAGAAGGCTTCGGATTCATTATTGAAAGTGAAGATTATACACAAACGATGAAGACGCTGTACAGTGTAATCTGGAGTACAAGCAGAGAAACGTTTGAGCCAAAAGTCGAAAGTCCATAAAGTCAAAAGTACGACAGTAATGTGGCGTTGCGGACTTTAAGGACTTTTGACTTTATAATCTTTAAGACTAATCCATGCATGCAAAAGTAATTTCGGCGGCGATTATTGGATTGGATTGTATTCCAATTGATGTGGAGGTGGATGTTTCCATTGGAAAATTTAGTTTTGTTTTGGTTGGACTTCCAGACACCGTTGTTCAAGAATCCAAATCCAGAGTTCAGTCTGCTGTAAAAAATAGTGGAGCAAGTCCGCCAAGATTTAATCATAGAGTGACGGTAAGCTTGGCTCCGGCGGATGTTCGCAAAGAGGGTCCAGTTTTTGATTTGCCCATAGCGATGGCATTTTTGTTGGCGACCAACCAACTTCAATTCAATCCTGACAAAAAACTTTTTGTCGGTGAATTAGGGTTGGATGGGCGACTTAGGCGAATCAAAGGGGCGCTTTCAATTGCTTTGATGGCGAAAGAAAAGGGATTTGAAACAATCTTTTTGCCTGAAGCGAATGCTCAAGAAGCTGCATTGGTATCTGGCATTGAGATTATTCCAATTCAAAGTCTGTCTCATCTTCTTTTACATTTAGAAAACACTAAAGTCATAGAACCAGTAATGAGCATAAATATCAATGAATTCTATAAGCAACAAGAATATATTTTAGATTTCGCGTATGTAAAAGGTCAGGAGCACGCCAAGCGGGCGATGGAAATAGCTGCGAGCGGGGGACATAATATTTTATTACAGGGACCGCCGGGGAGCGGAAAAACATTACTTGCGAGATCTTTGCCATCGATTTTGCCTCCACTTGTTATTGATGAAGCGTTGGAAGTGACAAAAATTTACAGCGTGTCTGGGCTTTTGTCACATGATAAACCTCTTGTGACGAAACGTCCGTTTCGTTCTCCACATCACACCGCTTCAGGAGCTGCATTAGTGGGTGGAGGAACATGGCCGAAGCCCGGGGAAATTAGTTTGGCGCATAGAGGGGTACTTTTTTTAGATGAGTTTCCAGAATTTTCCCATCATGTTTTAGAAAGTTTACGTCAGCCATTAGAAGATCAAGTGATTACTGTCTCTCGGGCGCAGGGGACAATTTCATTCCCCGCCAAATTTACACTCGTGGCAGCGATGAATCCATGCCCATGTGGGTATGCTACTGATCCAGAAAAGCAGTGTATTTGTAGTCCAACAGCGATTTCAAGATATCAAAAAAGAATTTCTGGTCCATTGCTTGATCGGATAGATATTCATATTGAGGTTCCCAGAATTAAACATGATGAGATAGAAAATGGTAAAGATGGTGAATCATCGAGCGAAGTGCGCAAGCGGGTTGCTGATGCTAGAAAAATACAGCAAAAGAGGTTTGAGGGGTCTTCTCTGATAACAAATAGCGAGATGACATCAAGAGACATTCAAAATTTCTGCAAAATGGAAGATTCTGCTAAAGATTTGTTGAAAAATGCAATAGAACAGTTGAGATTTTCTGTGAGGGCATATCATAAAATTATTAAACTTGGCAGAACAATTGCAGATTTAGATGGTTCAGATGAGATAAAAAATATCCATATCGCAGAGGCGATTCAGTATAGACCGAAGATAGATGTTTGATGAAATGATTATTTTTGATATAATGATTTAGTAGAGTTAATTAAAAATTGAAAGGAGCAAAAAATGAAAGTAGTAATTAGTTCAACGGGCGAAAAATTAGAAAGTAAAACCTCTGATGTTTTTGGCAGATGTCCTTATTTTATCATTGCGGAAATTAAAGATGGTAAAATAGAAAAAACCGAATCGGTAAAAAATGAAAGTATGGATCAGACAACTGGAGCGGGCGTTTCAGCGGCACAATTGGTAGTGGAGAAAGGTGCTAATGTTGCGATAACAGAAAATGTAGGCCCAAGAGCCAAGGATGTTTTGAAACAATTTAATGTTGAAATTTATTCGGGCGAAGGAATTGTGGAAGATGTTTTACAGAAATTTATAGACGGAAAACTTGAAAAAATAAATTAATATGAAAATAGTTATTCCAACAAATAATAAAAATGGTTTAGATGATATGGTGGCCGATCATTTTGGTAGGTGTTTGACCTATACTTTTCTGAACGAGAAGGGGGAATTAGTTGAAATAATAAATAATATGAGTGAACATAATGGCGGGAAGGGGTTGCCTCCAGAATTGATGAAAGAATATGGTGCAGATGTTTTATTGTGTAAAGACATTGGTCCAAGAGCAATTAATTTATGCAAAGAATTAAATATCGATGTGTACGTCTATAAGTCGGAAACAGTTCAAGATATCTTTAATTTATGGCAAAATAATAAACTTAAAAAAGCAGGGGTAGAAGACTCCTGTGAACAACATAAACTATGAAAATTGCAATTACTGGCGGAAAAGGTGGGACAGGGAAATCGTTAGTGGCGACTTCTTTAGCGGTTGAATTTGCTAGAGAAAATAAAACAGCTCTTTTGGATGTTGATGTAGAATGTCCAAATGATCATCTTCTACTTTCTGCTAAAAGAAAAGAATTCACTAAAATTTATCAGATTATACCTAAATGGGATTTTGATAAATGTACGAAATGTGGAAAATGTGCTTCCATTTGCAAGCAAAATGCGATTGTTTTTGTTAAAAATAGGTATCCAGCATTTATAAAAGAAATGTGTATTGGGTGTAAAGCTTGTATGATTTCTTGTCCAAGTAATGCCATTTCTGAAACAGAAAAAGAAATAGGTACGGTTTTCATTGGTGAGAATTACGATGTAAATTTAATTTCAGGAGAACTTAAATTAGGAGAGTTGGCTTCCGGAGAAGTTGTAGCTGAAGTTAGAAAATATTCTGAAAAAATTAATAAAGATTTTGGAGCTGAAATTGTTTTGATTGATTCTGCGGCTGGGATAGGTTGTCCTGTGATTGCTTCATTGGTCGGAACTGATTATATAGTAGCGGTAACTGAACCAACTCCATCTGCATTGCATGACCTAAAAAGAGTTTTATATATTGCTAATCATTTTCAGATTAAGCATGGAATAGTGATTAATAAATGTGATTTATCGGAAAATTTTTGTTTGGAGATAGAAAAATTTGCTAAAGATAGTAATATTGATATTATTGGGAAAATTCCATATAACAAAGATTTTATTAGTTCAACAATAAACATGAAACCAGTAACCGAAATAAAGGCAGATTACAAGAAATTATTTCAAGATATTATCAAGGAAATAGATATAGCAACAAGATGAAAGAAAAAATAGCAAAAATTTCAATATTAGCCAATTTGGTTTTGGCCACGGGAAAGATTATCGTTGGTCTTTTTTCTCATTCAGGTGCAATACTAGCTGGAGGTATAGATTCTCTTTCAGATATTTTTTCTTCTTTCATTAGTTATATAGGGATTAAAATGTCTGACAAACCGGCCGATAAAGAACATCCATATGGTCATTACAAATTTGAAGTTTTTGGAGGAGTTATTGTCGCCATAATTATCGCAGTAACAGGTGTTGGGATTGTATTCAATGCTTTCGGAGATTTTTTTAATCCGACGAATATTACGATTAGTCATTTGGCAATTGAAGTAATGGTTTTTTCTGCCATAGTGAATGAAATAATGGCTAGATTGAAAACTTACTATGGCAAAAAGGAAAATTCTATAGGGTTACTTTCGGATGGAGCACATTCAAAAATTGATGTATATACCTCAATAGCCATTCTTGCCAGTTTGTTCCTAACTAAATATTGGATTTATGCAGATGCAGTTATAGCTTTGCTAATGGGTATTTATATTGTTAGAGAAGCCTTTTTGATTGGGAGAGAGGCATTAGGTTCTCTCCTTGATGTTTCGGCAGGAGAGGAAATAGATAATGAAATAAAATCAATTGTTAAAAAAAATAATATTGAACTCAATTCTCTAAAAACGCAGAAAAAAGGTTCTGCTATAACCGCTAACTTAGAGATAAAGCTATCAAGTGATTTGCATATAGAAGAAGCAACTAAGATATCTAATAGTTTAAGAGAAAAGCTAACGGAAGAAGTAAATAATTTAGAATATATTGCTATTCAAATTATAAGCCATAAAATGCAGACAAATTTTTTCAAACCTGAATTTGGTCGTGGGTTTAGCTGGCAAAAGGGGGGAAGGTTTCAAGACAAAATAAAAGATGCAACGGGTAAAGGACCCGATGGTTATTGCATTTGTGAAGAGTGTGGGTTTAAAAGACCACATCATAGAGGGACACCTTGTTCTATCTTAGATTGTCCCAAATGTAAAATAGCTCTAAAGAGAGAATAATAAATAATTTATAAATATATGAAAACATTACAAGGAACGCAAACGGAGAAAAATTTATTAAAGTCTTTTGCTGGGGAATCTCAAGCAAGGATGCGTTATGATTATTTTTCCAAACAAGCCAAGAAAGATGGGCTTGAACAAATTTCTGCAATTTTTGCAGAGACAGCTCTTAATGAGAAAGAGCATGCCAAAAGATTCTTTAAATTTTTAGAAGGTGGAGCAGTTGAAATTACTGCTATTTATCCTGCTGGGAAAATAGGGACAACTTTGGAGAATCTGAAAGCTGCGGCTGATGGTGAAAATGAAGAATGGTCAGAAATTTATCCGGAATTTGCTAAAATAGCGGACGAAGAGGGTTTTGATGAAATTACAGATGCTTTTAGGAATATCGCGAAAGTTGAAAAAGCACATGAGGATAGATACAGGAAACTGCACGATAATCTTGAATCTGGGAAAGTTTTCAAAAGAGAAGACGTGATTATCTGGAAGTGTAGAAACTGTGGTTATTTGCACGAAGGGAGTTCTGCCCCAGAGAAATGTCCTGCCTGTCTACATCCACAAGCGTATTTTGAGGTTAAAGAAGAGGATTGTTATTAAAATTTTTATGGAAATATCACTTGATAAGTTTAATAGAGATTTTTTTGAGAAACTTGATGGAAAGGAAGAAATCTTTTTTAATGAAAGTGGTTTTTATTACACGATTCTATGTGATAATAAAGAAGCTGGCATTGTTGGGTATCTTCCAGTAAAATTTTCAGAGAATACAGGTTTTGTTCAGGTCATTACTACTCCTGCGTTTCAAAGAAAGGGGATAGTCAAAATCGCAGAAGATTTACTTGTGCAAAAACACAATCTTAAAATTCTTTACGCTACAATTGATAAGGAAAACATTGCCTCTATCGGTGCACATCAAAAAGCTGGTTTTCAAATAATTGATAATAAAAAATTAAGTAAATAAGAAAAACAGGTTTTCTTAAGGAAAACGAAACAAGACTAAAAAAAATATACAATCAATGAGTTTATTCGTCAGCCTCATGAATAATGGTTTTAGTTTTGTAGGGGTTTAATCCCAGATATACATCGGGACAAGTATCTTGAACCCGCGTCGTGCATTTGTTTATTACAATCGACGAGGGCGGCCGCAAGGGCGCGCCCCTACATAATCAATCTTCAATTATCAATAACAGACGGTAAATGACAACGTGGGCGAATACATGGATTCGCCCCTACAACGGAACACAAAATAAAAATACACATTTAATGCGTATTTTTATTTGAAATAGATTATCGTCGTAATTGATCATTGATAATTGCACATTGTTAATTGATTACGAACTCCCCCACCAAATGTCCCACACCAAACGGCCCTTCATAACTTAATTCTTTGAATTTATATTTTGTCCCATCAACCATCCCAAGCAACATAATAATAGATCTCAGTCCGCATTCTTTTGCTCCGCTGATCAAATCCTTGTCCATGTTTAATATCTCATCAACATCTCCTTTATTAAGGAGATTTATTAATTGTTGATCAAATTCTTTTCCAATCGGGGAAAATCCTTTGGGTGCGTTTACTGTAAGACGATGAGACAAATCGGCGCTGGCGATGAGGGCAATTTTTTTAGGACTTTTGGCGCAGATTTTCCCGATCAGTTTGCCATAATTCAAATGACTTCTGTAATTCAACGAAGAGAATGATAAATGGACGATTTTGATTTTTTTAATTTCTTGAGCCAAGTAAAAAAGGGGGACCAATGCTCCATGATCAATGGAATTGTCAAAAAATCGCACGGCGACATTTTTTCGGACTCCTTCACGACTGATCTCTTTGGCAAGTTCAATATCATTTTCAAAACTGAATTCCATATCAAGATTGAAATTGAAAAAATTACCTTCAATAGGGTTGCTGGAATTTATTAAGAAAGAGTTATAATCTGTCGGCGCGTGTGGGGAAACAACAAGAATGGTGTCTGGATGAACATCTTTTAGCTCCACTTTAAGTTTTTTGATCGCCGCAATTGTCCTCTGCGCCTTCCATAAATCATCTTTTCGTCCGATGCCGGGAATGATGATGGGAGGATGAGGAACAATGGCTGAGAAGGTAATCATGAGCTATACGTTATATATTATAAGTGCGGTATGAATTAGTATAAATTTCAAATGACAAATTTCAAATTTCAAAGCAATTAAAAATATCAAATACTAAATATCTTTTTTAATTTAGTTTTGACATTCCCTTGAAATTTTTAATTTTTAATTTGAAATTAATTACCCTGTTTTGCATAGATATTATTATAAATGCCTATCCATTGTTTGATAGTAAGATTCTCTGCCCTAACCTTCTCATGTAATCCAGTTTTTAAAAATATTTTTTTCAAATCATCTTTGCTAATATCTAATTTTTCGGAGAGATTGTTTATTAGAAACTTTCTTTTAGATGAAAATCCGGACTTTACTATTTTGATAAATTTTTGAATATCAGATTTAGTTGCATTATCAAAAAATTCAGTATTTCTTGTAATTTGCAGGACACTTGAATCAACTCGAGGTTGAGGATAGAAACATGATCTAGGAATGTTGAAAAGAATTTTAGGATCTCCAAATGTTTGGATTAGGACAGAAAATAAAAGCATATTTCCAGATGTTGCTATTGCTTTTTGGGCGACCTCTTTTTGGACAACAAAAACAATTTTATTGACATCATGGAATTTTGATAGAAGATCAATAATCAATCGTGAGGCAATGTCATATGGAGGGTTGGAGATAACGATGCCACGGTGTGGTGGGATAATGTCATGGTAATTAAATTTTAACGCATCTGTATGGATTAGGTCAATGTTCCTAACTTGTTTTTCTTGAATTTCTTTCCCAAGTAAATTAAATAAACCTCTGTCTTTCTCTATTGCAATAACTTTTTTAGCTATTTTTGCTAACTCAAAGGTTAAAATTCCTTTTCCCGGTCCAATTTCTATGACGGTATCTGATATATCAACTTCGGTACGAGTAATGATTTTATTGATGATGTTTTTGTCTGTAAGAAAGTTTTGCCCCAGCGATCGCAAAGGGATTAAATTATTGCTCATATAGTTTCTTTCATTTCTTTTGGAATTTCTCCCAAAAATCTTGATGGTTGTAAAAACAGGGTATTTCCGTAAACAGTGCGGAGCTGGGCATGAATCATAAAAAGTCTTTCTTTCGCTCTGGTCATGCCGACATAACAAAGTCTTCTTTCTTCCTCTAAATCTTTCGGTTCTCCACGCGTGGTCAAAGAGTGTGGGAAAATTCCTTCATCCATTCCTGCTATAAAAACTGTGTTAAATTCTAATCCTTTTGATGAGTGAATCGTCATTAGGTTCACAGTATTTTGCTTTGTATCTATTTCGTCAGAATCAGACAATAGAGAGACTTCCTCCAGAAAACTTTTTAGAGCTGTTTCGCAATCTGTATCTTTAAACTTTTCAATAACAGAAAATAGTTCCTGAATATTCTCCCATCTATCTTCTTTATCCTTATCTTTTTGAATATAGTCGGTGTATCCGCTGGCAGTCAATGTAAAATCCAAAAGCTGAGAGAGGGAAGATGTTGCCATCTGTGCACGAATTTTATCCATAGTGTCCAAAAATTGTGTAATTGCTTTTTCTTTGGAAGACTGGATTCCTTCAAATTTTTGATCACTTTCCAAATTTTTGAAAAACTTATCTAATGTAATCTTCCCAATTCCGCGTGGAGGTACATTTACTACTCTAGTAATGCTGATTTTATCTGCGGGATTGAGAATGAGTCGTAGGTATGCCAAGATGTCTTTAATTTCTTTTCTTGAGTAGAATTTTAATCCGCCAACAATTTTGTATGGGATACTATTAGATAAAAATGTTTCTTCCAAAGCTCTGGACTGTGCGTTTGTTCTGTAAAGGACAGCGAAGTCATTGAAAGTTAATGGGTTCTCCGTAAATCTTGTTTCCTCAATAATTTGTTGAATTTGATTGATGATAAATAGCCCCTCATCTGTTGATCCTGCAACTTCTGCAACAATTGGCTTAGATCCATTTTTTTTATTGCTCCAAAGTTGCTTATCTTTTTTATTAACATTTTTTGAGATAATTCCATAAGATGCATCTAAAATCTCTTGAGATGAGCGATAATTTTGTTCTAATAAAACTATTTTTGCTTGAGGATAATCTTTTTCAAATTTTAAGATGTTGCCAATATCTGCTCCGCGCCATCCATAGATGCTCTGCCAATCATCTCCCACTACGCAAAGGTTGTTGTGCTTTTTCGCAAGCAAATTGGTTAAAGTGTATTGAGAAAAATTAGTATCTTGATACTCGTCTATCATGACAAATTTGAAGATGCTCTGATATTTTTCAAGAATAGATGGCATATTCTGTAACATCAAAACTGTTTGCATAATCAAATCATCAAAATCTAGTGCATTTGCTTCTCGTAATTTTTTTTGATAAACATGATAAGCCTTGGCTGCTATTTCTTCAAAATATCCAGATGCTCTTTCAGAAAAGATAGTGGATGTTTCTAATCCATTTTTTGCAGATGATATTGTTGATAGGATAGATGAAGGATTAAACTGATCAAGTGAGACAGCAATTTCTTTAAGAGATTCTTTCATTAGAGATAATTGATCACTAGAATCATAAATAAGGAAATTTTTACTAATTCCAATTTGTTCCGCTTCTTTTCTTAAAATTCTAGCACAAATAGAATGGAATGTTCCAATAATTGGCATACTGCTTTCTCCGTTGAGGAGAGCTCTTACTCTTTCCCGCATCTCTTTAGCTGCTTTGTTTGTAAAAGTTACAGCCAGAATGTTCAGAGGATGGTTTTTGTTCTCTTGAATAAGATAGGCAATTCTATGCGTTAAAGTTTTTGTCTTTCCTGATCCAGCTCCAGCAATAATTAAAACAGCACCATCAGTAGTCTGAACGGCTTCCTGCTGTTGCTTATTAAGATCTTTTAATATATCCATGGTGTTATTATAGCACGATAAGTTAAAAACGCCCTCACCCCCAACCCCTCTCCCTACTTGCTGAACAATTTATACTTAATAAAATACTATTCTTATTTCTTATAATCTTATCCTAATACTCGTCTGGGCGAGGGGAGGCGACGTCGTCGTTATCTCCCCTCGCCCAGACTATTAAAACCACTAATTTAATTAATCATAGTTAATAAAAAATAATCACCCAAGTTTGTTATATGAGTAGGGAGAGGGGCGCGGGGGTGAGGGCGTTACCGTACCCTGTGGATAAAGATGGGTCGTTTTTATCTATTTTAAGCCTAACGTTGGGGTTTTGGTCATTTTTTTGATTGACTTTTGCTCTGTGTATGATACAGTATGTTGTCTATAAAATAACTCTGATTTGACTCTTGCGTAGGCTATTAGATGGATGATTTTTTACGAGAGAACACGAGGCGAGAAGAATCAGAAATAAGGCGAAAAAATTCGTAAATCTATATATAAATTGCAAGATTTCTCAAAACGAGTTAGTAGAGAAATGGTAAAATTATATAAGGAATATCTATCTTCCACAGTGAAGCAGATTTTGAAGCCCACAGCACTTCCTATTGCGGTGGTTGTTTTATTTACTGTGTTTGCTTGTGGAAGGAACATCTCTTTGGCGGGCAAAAAACAAGAGGGGAGTATTGCTTTTGGTTCTGTTGGAAAGTTTTTTGGAGGAGGGGAGGATGTTATTGAAGATGGAATAGACCCTTCAATTATGACAGCCATGGCGGAAGGAGGATCGTCTAATTTTGAAATTGCCTCAGTATCGCAAACATCTTTTGATAATTCTTCAATTAGAACAGACAATGAAGATATTGATATTTCTGAAAATTCTGTTGTTGTCGGAGCAAATAGTCCAGAATTAAGTAGAACAGGGACGCATTATGATGGTATAGTGAAATATGTAGTTTCGGCAGGGGATACTATTAGTGGTATAGCAAAGGAATTTGGTATTACTGTGAATTCTGTTTTATGGGCAAACAATCTTTACTCAACAAGTATTATCAAGTCAGGAGATGTTTTAGAAATTTTGCCTATTTCGGGAGTGAAACATACTGTAAAATCGGGAGATACATTAAGTGAAGTTGCTAAATTGTATAAAGCAGATGCTGAAGAAATCGCTTTTTATAATAACATTGAAGATGGAAAGCTTAAGGCGACCGCTACGATTATTGTCCCGGGAGGAGTTTTACCAAATTCCATGCTACCTCAACCAGTTTTGGCTAAAACTATTCTAAAGAAAGCACCTGCATATACCAAGGCTGGACAGGGAAGTGGGTATTTCATATATCCTGCCGCTGGACATAATTGGGGGAGAATCCATGCGAACAACGGAGTGGATATCAGTAATCCTAAAGGAGGATCAATTTATGCAGCAGCTGCGGGAACAGTTATTTTGGCAGATGGATCAGGATATAACGGTGGATATGGACAATATATAAAAATAAAACACCCAAACGGTGTTGTCACTCTTTACGCTCATTTGAGCAAGATATTAGTAAAAACAGGTCAGGATGTTAGCCAAGGAGCAGTGATTGGGATGATGGGGAATACAGGAAGATCAACAGGAACACACCTTCACTTTGAAGTACGGGGGGCGAAGAATCCGTTGGCGAGGTATTAGAACAAATTGACACGTTAGTGTGTATTCGTTCCTATCTTTTCCACCTCTCAACGTCCCCATCTGTCGGTATTCCTTCTCTAACTAGTTGCCCATTTATTACAAATGCAGGCATTTTTTTTATGTTAAATTGTTCTGCACGTGCGGAATCTTGCAGAATATGATCCATATATTTTTTGTTTTCCATGCAGTAATCATATAGATCCATATCTAAATTGATTGAATTAGCGTAGTTTTCAACAACTTCAATATCTCTTTTTATTTCGTTCTGATTCTGTAAAAGCATTTCTGACATCTGCCAGAATTTTCCTTGTTCTCCAGCGCATGTAGCCGATAATGCTAATATCTGTGAGCTTTCATTGAGAACAGGAAAATTTCTAAAATATAGTTTTATATTTCCTCCTTTCAAGAGGTCTTTTTTTGTATGGAGAGGAAAATCGTCAAAAAATACTTTTGTATATGGGCAGGCAAAGTCAAAAAAGCCCTCAATTTCAACTGGTGCATCTTCTTCTCCCAGAAAAGGAGCTTCATATGCGGGCATTTTCAATAATTCTTTCTGTCTATTCTTCATCTGTTTGCTTAATTCTATTTTTGAATTCTCCAACGCCTTTTCCACGCTTGCCACCGTCCTGTTAGAAATTTTATCAATTGAAAGTTTTCCAACTTGAAATAAAGCTATTCCCGCACCCGTTATAAAGACACATAGTATTACAACGAATCCAGCACTTTCCCAAAATTTTGTACTATTCAAGTCCATGCTTGCATTATAACACAAATAAATATTAAACATAAGTGGTGTCAACATTTCCGCGGATCAGTCGCTGATTGTGACGCGGAATAGACGCTGATATGCGTATCCGCATCGTGTCAGCGTAGCAATCAGCGTGAGATCAGCGGATATTGTGTTAAACACAGTTATCCATAAGTTACGATGCTTTTTCTTTTGTGGCTTTATATGTTATAATGGGAATAATGAGAAATGAATTATTGAAGATACTTTCTGTACTTTTTTTGACGGGAGCAATCATAGTTGGCGTCACGTTTTATGTGAGAAAAAGCGAAGTACCAGATCTTCAATCTTCTTTGTTAAAATCTTTTGCAGAACAGGATACTGATCACGATGGACTGAGTGATAATATGGAATCAATTTATGGTACAGATAGCAATAATCCAGACTCAGATGGAGATGGATATTTGGATGGAGAAGAAATTGTTAGCGGTTATGATCCATTAAAAGCTGCTCCAGATGATAGATTGGGAGCTCACTATGTAATCACCCCCCGCCCAGCAGCGGGTTCAATGCAAGATCTGAATTTGACTAATGATTTAATAGATAAATTAACAAACAAAGTTGTAAATGAGGAAATTCGACCGATGCAAGATGGAAATGTTGTTTCAATTCAAGATGCAACATCGGTAGAGGGGGCATTGGAAGCTGCAATCCAACGTTCATATCAAGAATTTAATCTTCCCAATATTCCAACAGATCAATTAACCATCACTTTAGATAATAGGAGAGAAGTTTTGGCGGAATATGCAAGACAAATGGCAAAAGCTCTTTCGAAAGTAGAGATAGAGCCAATGGAAAAACTGAAAGACGATTTTGATTTTTCCATTGAGAATATTAAAGCGTGTGAGGAAGCAGCGGCTATAATGAAAGCTATTAAAGTTCCGTCAGATGCTACTGCACTACATAAAAAACAAATAGGAAAATTAGTTGTTCAAGCAAATGTTTTAAGGGCAGTTGCTAATATCAGAGAAGATCCTTTGAAGGCAAATATAGCTTTTTCAAAAGTTGAGAATTTAAATAATTGGGAGATAGAGATAATGGAGGGGGTGAAGAATTTACTTGAAACACATTAAGTTAGAAAGTTAAAAGTCCATAAAGTCAAAAGGATAACAAATGATATTAAATAAAAACGCAGGATAGCTAATTCGTGATTTGTGTTAATTTGTTCTATGTTCGTGTAAATTTGTTTTTAAAAACAAAAATGGATAAGCCAAAAAGAATATTATCTTTGTTGATAGCGATTACGATGATCGTCAATATTGTTGTTGGCGGGATTATGATACCGAAAAAAGCGGAAGCATTTATTTGTACAGGCATTGATGCGCCACTTAATATTGCGGGTGTAATTAAAGATGGGGCAAAATGGGTGTGGGAGAAAGGAGTAGAGGCATGGGATAAAGCAAAAACAATAAAAAATACCATTTCTAATAAAGTATCCGAAATATCAGGTAAAATTAGTGCTAACAAGGCGTTGTGGGAAAAAGGAAAAGCAATACTTAAAGAGGTTACGAAGGTTGCATGGGCCGTGGCGAAAAAGAAGATGTTAGATATGCTTGTAAATAACATTATTAATTGGATACAAGGAGGAGGGTCGTCAAGATTTGTTACAGATTGGAAGGGATTTTTGCAAGATGCAGCTGGCGAAGCAGTTGGAAAATTTATAGAAAGTAGTGCATTGGCATTTTTGTGTGAAGACATTAGTGTTAATCTTAAAATTGCCATAGGAACAGTTCCTCCTTTTCAAAGACAGGTAGGATGTACGCTTGATGATATTGAGGCAAATGTTAAAGATTTTTATGATGATATAAATAAAGGTGGATGGGATGGATGGTTGACGGTTTCACAAAGTAATAATAATTTTCAAGGAGTTTATTGGGGAGCTTTAGGTGAAAAGATGCACAGAGCAGCAGTAGCAGTAGGAGCTGCTGAAAATGAAGCAAATTCGTCTGGCGGATTTTTATCTCAAAAACAATGTATGGAGTGGGATTGTTCAGATGGAGATTATGAGGATTGCATGGGAGGATCAACTGGTTGGGATTGTTCAGGAGAACGATGGGATAATTTTCAAGATTGTATGTTAGGTAGAGATGATGAAGATTATTGTCATGAATCTTCATGTGTTCAGTATACAAACGATAAAA
>Ga0268279_1000427_pt1 | contig 26696 bp, 22 predicted proteins | sample saktaG_6_FD_190142 | JGI IMG/M metagenome (GOLD analysis project Ga0268279, IMG submission 190142) | Saline water microbial communities from Sakinaw Lake, British Columbia, Canada - sak_2010_1_5_80m | ecosystem: Environmental > Aquatic > Non-marine Saline and Alkaline > Saline ...
ATAAGAAGGATATTAATCGATTTCGCCAGAAAATGGGTATGGTTTTTCAGGATTTTAATTTATTTGATCATTTAAATGCCTTAAAGAATGTCGAAATAGGTTTGATAAGAGTAAAAAAGATGGATAAGAAAGAAGCCAGAGAAAAGGCAATGGAAGAATTAAAACAAGTTGGTTTGGAAAAACAAGCTGATTTATACCCTGCACAACTTTCGGGAGGACAAAAACAAAGAGTATCTATAGCCCGAGCTTTAGCTATGGACCCCAAAGTTATGCTTTTTGATGAGCCTACTTCAGCACTTGATCCGGAACTAATCGGGGAAGTCTTAGAAGTAATAAAAAAATTAGCTCTTAGCGGAATGACCATGGTAGTAGTAACTCATGAAATGGGTTTTGCCCGCTCGGTAGCAAATGAGATAATATTTATGGAAAATGGAAAAATTATGGATCAGGGGACTCCGTATAAATTATTTAATAATCCTGAGCATGAGCGAACCAGACGATTTCTTTATAAGATAACTGAACTTTATGGAAAGTCGGAAGAATAAAGAATGGAAACAATTACTTTTATTAGAGAAATACTTTTATCTCCTTTATTAGAAGGAACAAAGATGACTATTAAATTAATCCTTGTCTCCATTCCTTTCGGTTTTATTTTGGGGATTTTGATAGCTGTGGGGAGGGTATACGGGAATAAAATTATTTCCACGCTATGCACTGTTTATGTAATTTTTTTTCGTGGCACTCCTTTATTGGTACAGCTTTTTATCCTTTATTATGGTTTACCATCTGTCGGTATTTTCTTTTCTCCCTTTGCAGCTGCAGTTATTGGCTTTATTCTTTGTAGTTGTGCCTACCATTCCGAATATATAAGAGGGGCGCTGCAATCGATTAAAAGTGGCCAAATGATGGCTGCTGAAGCTCTGGGTATGACCAGGTCTAAAGCCATTTTATATATTATTCTTCCTCAGGCCTTAAGAAGGGCAATTCCCGGTTGTTCCAATGAGATTATTTATTTGATAAAATATTCATCACTTGCTTTTATGGTTACTTGCGTAGAGTTAACCGGGGCGGGGAAGATTATCGCTTCTCGCTATTTTGAATATACCTTAGTTTTTGCAGTAGTGGGGGCAATTTACCTATTAATAGTTTCTGTGGTTACTAAAGTGCTTAATATGTTAGAAAAAAAGTTAGAAATTCCCGGACTGGGATAATTCTTATAAAGGCGAAATATAAATATTTTAAAAAAATATTAATTTTTTTTAATAAAAAGAAGAATTTTTAAAATTTATATAGTATAGTAATATAATATAAATTAAAAGTAGAATTTTTTTTATGTTTTTTATTTGATGGATTTTGATATTTAAAAATTAAATAAATCTTAGATGGCGATTCTTTTTAAAAAGAGTAAAGTATAATATAAGATATAAAGTTTTATTAAAATAAGGAAATATAATTTTGGCTAAAATTGGAAAATTAACAATATTATTATTAATATCTTCTGAAGAAGAAAAAGAATTATTTAAGAAAGTTAGTAATTTAGGATATAAAATATGCATAGGCAAAGCTGGAACAATGGATAGCAAAGAAATTATCGCTGCCATAGAAACAACCGCAAAAAGAGAAGGAATTTATCAAACAGGTTGTTACAGAGAAGAACATGCAGTTTATCATGCCGCACTAAATTCATTAAGAGGCTTTTGTAGAGGAGAGATTGGTATTGGTAATTTTTTAAGAACTGTAGGGGTAAAATTTGTTGTTTTAAGAGGTCCTTTGGATACTAAGAGAAGTGATTTAGGAGAATGGATATCTGTAGGCATTTACGGAATGGTAGGAGCTCCTATTAAGGGTTTTGAACATGAGGCAATAGGTTTAGAAATTAACAATATTTAATAATTTTGATTATACCATTAAGCCTGTCTTAAATGGTGCTGCGCCGGGATATTGTATCCACTCCACCTGCCAATCTTTACCGACACCTTATCTAACATATTGGTATCACAAATCTAATATTTTTGTTAACCTCTGGTAACTGTTTTCTTAAATATTGATAAGCGGTCTGGTAATTTAAGTTTACCACCAAATCCACTGATCAGCTTCTTCAGTTCCCTGATCTTCATCCAGGATTTACCACCCCATTCTTCTCCATGATCAACGGTAAAGACAATCTTCTCTTCTACCCCATGACTTCTTAGTCAGGAGATGACCCATAGGTAAAACATTAATCCGTTAGTCTTCTTGCGGGAGTAGGCGATTAGTTTACATCGGGCCCCCACAAAAGGTTTAGCCAAATACCAGTCTACAAACTCTCTCTTTTCGGCCTTTTTAGGTTCCTTTATACTGGGAATAATCATAATTTAAAAATTGTATAGTATGTCCTGGACAACGTAAAAAAAAATAAAAAAATATTTGACAAATAAAATAACATATGTTATAAATATAAACAAATGACAAATAAATTAACAAATGAGTTAATAGTATATTAATTATATGAACATATAATATTATTTATTTAGTGGTGTTTCTTATAATCTTTAAATATAGGTGTATTTTTTCATTAAAACTAAAATTATTATTGGAGAGATTAGTTTAGGATGTTATATAAATCTGATAAAAAAGAAATGGCTATAATAGCCAGTATATTATATTATGAGAAAAATAGGAGTCAATCATATATAGCAAACGAATTGGGTATATCTAGGTCTTCTGTTTCTTTATTGCTTAACTATGCTAGGGGGAATGGAATTGTAAAAATTACAATTGATGTTGATACATTCAATTTGAGGATGATTAGAAAAGAAATTGAATTCAAAAGATTATTTCCTAGAGTTAAACAATTTTATATAATGCAGTCCACATCAAATGAATTTACTCAAAGACAAATAGGTAAATTTGCGACCCCTTATATCACAGAGATGTTAAAAACTTCAAATTTTATTGGTATTGGATTAGGTAAGTCAGTATTTGAAGTAATTAATAGTCTAAAATCTGAGGATTTTATTGGATGTGGGGAGAAAAATATTGTTCAGATAATGGGAGGTTTAAGTAATAACGTTGAAGCAGGAACTCATTCTAATGAGCTTGTAAAAAAATTAAGTGAAATAGTAAATAATAATTGTAAATACTATTATTTATATTATCCGGCAATTTTTGAAGATTCTAATTTAAGAAAAATATTGTTAAAAGAACAAAATATTAAATCTACAATCAACATGTGGGATAGAATAGATTTGGCAATTATGGGAATTGGTGTTGCAGATAGAAGATCAACTTTATTTAAATTATTTAACCAATATATGACTAAAAAAGTGGAAACAAGTAAAGCAATTGGACAAATAAATGCCAATTTTTTTGATAGTGACGGTAATGATGTACCAATGTTAGAAAATAATAAAATATGTATTCCTATTGAAAAAATGAAAAAAATAAATAGAAAAATAATAGTCGGCTTTGGAGAATACAAAGTAAAATCTATTTTAGGAGCTCTAAAAGGAGGCTATATAGATATATTTTTCACTGATTCAATAACAATTGATGCTATAGAAAATGATATTAAGGGGAAATCGTAAAATAGCGATATGATTACAATATGTTGTTATTTGTTTATTTTTTAATAGGCTTGCTTTTATATAAAGAAAAAAAGTTAAAAAATGGCATTGGGCAAGACTTGAATTTAATATAAGCTTTGTTATTTACATTTAAACTCTAAAAGTTAGAAAGGAGCATTGTTTAATGGAAAGTCAAGAAAAATTAGCTAAATTGGCTGAATATGTTAGGTTGACTTGGGATAGAGGTCTTACTGAATCAACAGGTGGAAATATGAGCGTTAGAATTAATGATAAGATTTATATTACACCAACATTTTTTGTAAAACATTTTTTTACAGTTGATGATTTTGTGACATTAAATTTAAAAGGTGAACAAATTGGCGGTAAATTAAATGCATCATCAGAGTATCGTATGCATATTAGAATTTACAATGAGAGAAAAGACATAAAAAGTATTTTTCATGCTCATCCAAAATGGGCAACAATTTATTCTGTCAGTCACAAAAAAATATCTACAAGGATTTTACCAGAAACATTATTTATGCTTGGAGGAATAGAATATATTCCTTACTGTATGCCCGGTACAGATGAGTTTGCAGATGGTTTTATAAAGGGCTTGAAAAAGGGTAGAAATGCTTTTATGCTTTTTAATCATGGTATAACAACTTGCGGAGAAACAATAGAACAAGCTTTTGCAAGATTAGAAACTTTTGAAACATGTTGTTATATTTCGGCCCATACAGGCATGCTCAACCAAGATATTAACCTAATTTCTGAAAAAGAATCGAATAAATTACTTAAAAAATTAGGGATAAAATATGATTAGTAGAATTTTGATATAGCAGTTTTGGCTAAGACATGAATAGATTTTTAGAAGTCTATAAATTATCTTCTGTATATAAAAAAAATATAAAAATTTCTTCTTCCCAGTATTAAAAATCCAAATGTCAGTACTGTTTTAGTAGTAAGTTTAGGATGTGAAGGAGGCGATGCTAATAGAATAGTTGATGAAATAATTGTAAGCGGAAAATTTATAGAGAAGGTTGAAGTGCATAGTATGGGGGGAACAACCAGAGCAATTCAAGATGGTTTAGACTCAGTATAAAATAAAGCTATAAGAATTTCAGAAAAGAGACGAGAAGAAGTTGGAGAAGAAACATTTGATATGCTTATAAGAGTACTATCAGGTGGAATAATTAAAGGAGAGGGGATAACTTATATCAAATCTATAGATATTTTTAATTGGGTTCAGCAATTTAGTTAAATTATTCATTGAAATATCCCCAGAATATGTTGAAAAATACAAGCATGTTAAAGGAGGTGGTGGCAAAAGAATAATTGAATAAATTTGCAGATTATTATTGAAGGAAAGTTTATTGTTTTAATTAAAAACACAAGGAGGAAAATATTGTGAAAAAGATAAATCTTATTTTAATGCTTCTATTATTAACATTGGTTTTGACATCTTTTGCTTTGGCAGTAGAATTACCTGATCCAATAGTTGTTAAAGATCATCAATTTAAAGTAGGTTATTTATACAGAGAGATGGGAAGTGAGTCAGCTCAAAGAAATTATCAACAGGTAAAGATTGAAGCTGCTCACAGAGATTGGAAACTTATTGAGGTCTATGCTGAAACAGATGAAAATCGTAGAAATGGTTTGAATAATCTGATTAACCAAAAGGTAGATGCGATTATCTTTGCTAATATGCCTATGAAACCTCTTGAGGATCTTATTATTGAAGCCAGAGAGAGAGGTATAGGTGTGTATAATGTTGATACAGATCTAATACCAGGGGTTATTGCTAACGTAACCCAATTAAATGGAATTGCTGGTTTGAGTATGTTTTATCAAATTGCTGAAATGCTAAATTGGGAAGGTAACTTTGCTATTATTACTGTTCCAGAAATTCCTGTAAATACCCAGAGGACAGAGCCTGCAAAAGCATTAATCAATAATGTCTTCCCGGGTCTGACTCTTTTGGGGGAAGAGTATATAAACGTAAGTGAAGACGTTAGAGGACAGGCCTTTAACTTCACAAAACGCTGGTTAACAAAATATGGAGATAAACTGGATGTTGTTTTCTCAAGTTGGGATGGTGGAGCTAAAGCAGCTGCAAATGCTATTGAACAAGCAGGTTTTGATTCTAGCCAAGTTTTTTCTATAGGTATTGATGGAGGTTCTGAAACCTGGTCAATGATTAGAAAAGGAACACCATTTAAGTATAGTTATGCTCAACCGTTTGAACTTTATGATCATGTCATGTTTGAACTAATTGAGCAGATTCAGATTCGAGGAATTATGCCAGGAGATGAGGGGTCTATGATTTCAAAGTATGGTCAGACAATTTATAAAGATGGTAGATTAATCACCCCTGAAAATGTACCAGAACCTGGCCAATCCGTTCACGCTGTATTTAATTACTACGATGAAGACCCTGACGATGCTAATGCTTGGTATAATTGGCAAGAAGAGGGCGGACCATATGTAATTGAGTAATTAGTTAGTATCATAAATAACCTGATAGCTATAGATATATATATTTTTGATGCTGTTTATCAGGTTTACAGATAGTTAAAAAGGGGATTTTAAGTGAATCCCCTTTTTAACAATGAAGTAATAAGTGTAACTTAATATAGGGAAGGAGTGTCCTGTGTCAGATAGTAATTATGCTAAAGACAAAGCACAACTAAAAATTCCTTATTTGGAGGTTAAAAATGTAACCAAGGTGTTTCCTGGTGTAATTGCAGTCGATAATGTTACTCTTAGAATATATTCTGGAGAAGTTCATGCGATCATTGGTGAAAATGGGGCCGGGAAGAGTACTTTTTGTAATATGGTTACAGGTGTTTACAAACCAACTAAAGGGGAAATATACTGTTTTGGTAAGAAGGTAGATTTTTCTCATCCTTCCGAGGCATTAAAAGCAGGTATCAGTATGGTCTATCAAGAGAGAAATTTAATCCCATTTTTAACCGGTGCTCAGAATATCTGTCTTGGTAATGAGCCTAATAAATTTTCTATTATAGATGAAGATAAGGTATATAGTCTGGCTGAAAAGGTCAGAAGGCTACTCGGTGTTGATATTCCGCTCAATATACCAGTGGAGAGACTGACTCCTGGGGTTCAGCAGATGATTGAAATAATTAGAGTTTTTTATTATAATCCCAAAATACTATTATTTGATGAACCCACAGCCAGTCTTGGTGAGGGTGAAGTGGGGCCGTTTCTCGATTTTATTCAACAGGTAACTAATGAAATGAATATTTCAGTTATTTTTATTTCTCATAAGATAGATGAAGTATTTAAAATAGCAGACAGGATTTCAGTTTTTACAGAAGGTAAAAATGTGTTTAGCAAAGCTAAGTCTGAGACTAACCAGAATGAATGTGTCAAGGCTATGTTAAGAAAAGAGATTGAGGATACAATCCATGTTAATTCAATTAGCAAAGAGAAAGAGCCCATATTGGAAGTAGGGCAGTGTGAATATGATGGCAAGATTCATAATTTAAATTTTAAGGTTCATAGAAGCGAAGTTGTTGGGATGTACGGTCTTGTTGGCTCTGGACGCACTGAATGCGTGGAAGCTATTTATGGTGTCCGGCCTACACAGAAGAGTGATATAAAGCTGAATGGTAAAAAGATTGTCAATCAACATCCATTTGATATGTTGCAAAAAGGGGTTGTATTAGTTCCGGAATGCAAGAGTCATGCTCTTTTCAATGGCTTTAGCCTTAAAGAGAATATGAGTATACTTTTTCTAAAAGATATTAGTTCAAGTTTTGGATTAATAAATAAAAGACAGGAGAAAAAACTGGCATACAAGCTGGTTGATGATGGTGATGTAAAATATACTAACATCGAACAAAATATTAATTCATTGAGTGGAGGAAATAAACAGAAAGCAATTATTGCTCGCTCCCTTGGGTTACCTGAAGTAAAATTAATTATTATGGATGAGCCCACTAAGGGTATCGATATAGGAGCTAAGAATGAAATTTATATATTAGTCAGAAAACTTGCTGAGAAAGATAATAAAGCGGTTTTAGTAATTTCATCTGAGTTACCCGAATTGCTGAATATTAGTGATAGGATGTATATTTTTTATAATGGTAATATTGTTAGGGAGTTTAAACGGGATGAGTTTGATAGAACCAGGATACTAAAACATGCAATTGGAGGGATTAAAAGTGAGTGAAATAAACAAAAAAACAAAAAATAAAAATATGATTAATCTAGTAGAACTGCCAAGATATTTTTTATTAATTGCTTTTTTTGTCATAGTTGCTGGCTTTTCAATAGCCAGTCCCTACTTTTTTAGTCTGAATAATCTTTTAGATATTATCCGAGAAGCAAGTATTATCGGTTTGATGGGACTGGGACTGACCGCAGCGGTTGCCGCCGGGGAATTTGATTTTTCGATTGGAGCTACAGCTACAATAGCTGCTGTTGTTGCTGGCAAAGTATTGTCACTTAGCTCAGTTAATAGTACAATTATTGCGTTTACTGTTGGTATTTTAGCAGCAATTATTGTTGGGTTAATTAATAGTTTTAATGTACTCAAGATTGGCATGCCTTCTTTTATAGCAACTCTGGGTATAGCTACACTCTTAGATGGAATTTCAAAATACTTCACCGGTGGAGCGGTTTTTTATTCGGTTAACTGGCCAAAGGATTTTGGATTGCTTGGTAAGGGTTTTGTTTTTAAAGTAATCCCAATACCTGCCTTGATTTTTATCATTGTTGCTATTTTGTCAACCATTTTTTTACATAGGACTACTAGAGGAAGATATATATTTGCGGTTGGCAATAATCCTGATGCTGCTACACATGTAGGTATTAATTGTAAAAGGATTAAACTTTTAGCTTTTGTCTTTGCTTCACTTCTAACAGCTCTTGCTGGTATTGTTCATGGTTCGATGCTTGGTTCCATATCTCCTTTGATGGGTAGTGCGAATTTATTGAGGGCAATAGCTACCGTTATGTTAGGGGCAACTTTTCTAACACCGGGGACACCAAATATACCAGGAACTTTTATTGCTGCAATCTTACTTGCAGTTGTGGGGAATGGCCTGACTATGATTGGAGCTTCTTATTTTATGAAGGATGTTGTGACCGGTATAATTCTTGTTGTTGCTGTTGGAATTATTGCCGTTATGAAAAAAGGAAAATTAGGTCAGATGATTCCAGGTCTTTAGATTAAAAGTATGATTTTAAATTAACTGTAATATAATGAAAGTAGATGAAATTGTGAGTATATTATCAAAGTTTAAACTAGAAGGGGAAAAAGCCATTGTTATCGGTACTGCAAGGGGCCTGGGAAAGGCTACGGTAAATGAACAAAGAAGATCGGGAGGATGTTATTAATATTAATTTGACCGAGGTTTTTTATGTGCCCGGAGAGTAGCCAAGGTAATGATAGAGACAAAGCATGGATCTATTATCGATATTACCTCAATGTCTGCTTGTATTGTGAATTATCCTCAATCACAGGTTTCTTATAATGCTTAGAAGTCTGGTGTCATTCATCTGACAAAATTGTTGGCTGCTGAATGGGCAGAGAACAAAATTAGAGTAAATGCCATAGCTCTTGGTTATATGAAAACAAAGATGACTGCTGAATATCTTGAAAAAAATCCTGAGATGGAAAAGTTTTGGATTAAACCTACGCCAACGAAAAGAATGGGCTTACCGGAAGAGCTACAAGGAGCAGTAATTTATCTTGCTTCTGATGCCTCTAGCTTTATGACTGGGAATATTTTGATTATTGATAGAGGTTATACATTATACTAAATAAATTACAGAGAGGGTGATAATTTTGGATTTGCCTGATAAAATGAAGGCGGTAGTATGTTATGCACCTGAGAATTACCGGGTTGAAGAAATGGGGCGGCCAAAAGCTGGTGAGGAAGAAGTAGTTATCAAGATTGCAGCCTGTGGAATATGTGCCAGCGATTTAAAAACATATCATGGAGCAGAGATGGTTTGGGGTGGGGAAAAACCCTATCTCAAAGGACCTGTAATCCCTGGTCATGAGTTTTATGGCAATGTAGTAGAACTTGGTCAGGGGGCAGCTGAAAAGTTTAATCTACAAATTGGAGATAGAGTAACTGCTGAACAAATTGTTCCTTGTGGAGTATGTCGTTTCTGCCAACGAGGTCAATACTGGATGTGTGAAGTTCACAATATATATGGGTTCCAGAAAGATGTGGCTGATGGTGGAATGGCAGAGTATATGAAACTTGGGAAAACATCAAGGATTCATAAAATTCCTGAAACTATTTCTAGAAAAGAATCAGCTTTAATTGAGCCGATGTCTTGTGCAGTTCATGCTGTTCAGCGCGCAGATATTGACTTTGAAGATGTAGTTGTTCTTGCTGGTGCTGGTTCTTTAGGTTTATGTATGGTTCAACTAATTACTTTAAAAACACCCAAAAAACTAATCGTACTTGATCTTGAAGATTGGAAATTAGAGAAAGCTAAAAAACTTGGAGCTGATATTTGTATTAATCCTGTTAAGGAGGATGTTATTAATGAGATAAAAAAATTAACAGATGGTTATGGTTGTGATGTGTATATAGAAGCAACCGGATCACCTTCTGGAGTTACTCAAGGTTTAGATATGATTAGAAAATTGGGTAGATTTGTGGAATTTAGCGTATTTGCTAATAAAACTAATGTTGATTGGAGTATTATTGGTGACAGAAAGGAACTGGATTTAAGAGGAGCTCATTTAAGTCCTTATACTTATCCAATAACAATTAATCTTTTTGAGCGCGGCTTGATCAGTGCAGATGAGATTATCACTCATACCTATAAGATAGATGATTTTAAGAAAGCAATAGCCACGGCAGATGGTAAATATTCAGTAAAGGTATTAATAGAACCGTAATGTAGTTTAAAACTGTTTTTCTTTCAATTTGAACTTTTACAGATAGAAATAATATTTTGAAAGTAAAATAATAAAACAAAAGGAGTATTGTTAAATAGAAAATCAAGAAATATTAGCTGAGTTAGCTGAATGTTAGGTTGAAGTAAAAAAAATCTTAGATAAATTATCAGGTAAATAAGTAAATAAAATATAGAAATATTATACTTTAGACATATCTGTTTTAAATATTTAAAGCAGAATATAATATAAGTTTGATAAGTTTCTATAAAATATGTTTTCTTTAAACTAGTAATATTAGTAAACATTGGAGGAATATAAATATGAAAGCTTCAGGATTATATGGTATTCGAGATGCTAGAATGATTGATATCCCTAGACCAAAACCTAAGTATGGAGAGGTTCTTTTAAGGATCAAAACTGCAACTACATGTGGTACTGATCTAAAGATGTATAGAAGGGGTTATCCAAAATTTGGATTTCCAATAATACCTTGGGGACATGAATGCGCAGGTATTGTAGAAGAATTAGGTGAAGGGGTTAAAAAGTATGAAAAAGGAGATAGAATAGCTACTCACAACACTGCTCCCTGTGGTTACTGTTACTTTTGTAAAAAAGAACGGCCTGAATTATGTTTAAATACTTCTATGATAATGGGTACATTTGCAGAGTTTATAATTTTACCAGCTCGCATTGTAGAAGTGAACACTTGGAAGATTCCTGAGAACATCGATTTTGCCATTGCTTCATTAATTGAGCCATTTTCTTGTACGGTTCATGGTGCTGCTTCAGGGAATATTCAATTAGGAGATGATGTGGCTATTATTGGGGCAGGCTTCCAAGGTTTGAATTATGTTCAATTAGCAAAATTATATGGTGCTAAGAAAATTATTTCAATAGATATTAATTCAACCAGATTAAAATTAGCCAGGGAATTAGGTGCAACAGAAACAATAAATTCTAAAGAAGAAAATACTAAGGACAGCGTCTTCAAATTAACAGGAGGAATGGGATGTGATGTTGCTTTTGAGGCTGCCGGTTATCCCCAAACTTGGGAATTAGCTATTGATTTAGTTAGAAAAGGTGGGGTGGTAGTTGAATATGGTGGTTGCAAAGAAGGTACATCTATCAAAGTAGATACAAAAAGATTACATTATGATGCAATTAATATAAAAGGGGTATTTCATACAACTCCAAAATATGTTCAGATAGCATGGGATTTAATTGTTTCCGAAATGGTTAATTTAAAGCCAATGATAACCAGAGAAATGAAACTAGATGAGGTTATTGAGGCTTTTAAAATTCTCGACGAAGGGACTAGTAATGATATAAAAATTGCCATTAAACCTTGATTTATACTATCCTTTATTTACAATATATTTTTACCAAAGATCAGATTAATAAATATGATTAAAGAAGGATGTTGAAAATATGAGATATCTATTGGGAATTGATTTAGGAACATCTAAAATTAAAGCTGATATATATGACACTGACGGTGTTTTATTTGGTGGTTCTTATCGGGAAATAAAGATGCTTGAATCAAATAAGAATTGGAAAGAACAGGATCCAGGAATCTGGTGGGGATTATTAAAATCAATTTTGAAAGATATTTCAGTTGAAAAACATTTTGATTTAAAAAAGATTGTTGGGATAGGTATTTGTGGACAAAGTCATGGGCCTACTCCTTTTAATAAAAATAAAGAAAATTTAGGTCCATGTATTACTTGGATGGATCAGAGATGTACTGAACAGGTTCGGTTTATTGAAAAAGTAGTTGGTAGGGAGAAAATATTAAGTATAACTAGTTTTGATTTGGATGTTGCTTATACTGCTGCCAAAATATTATGGATTAAAGAAAATCAATTTGATATTTATAAACATACAGAAAAATTTCTTTTCCCAAAAGATGTTCTTGTTTTAAAATTGACTGGTAATTATTCAACTGATATCACTGATGCTTCTGCTACTAATTTGTTTGATGTAAAAAAACAGGAATGGTCTATAGAAATATTTAAAGAATTAAAAATTTCTTTAGATAAATTTCCAGAGCCTAATCCACCTGAAAAAGTAGTGGGCGAAACAATATATTCAATTGCCGAAGAAACAGGTTTACGAAAAGGGATTCCTGTAGTAGCTGGAGGAGCTGACTGGGCTACCAATTTTTATGGAGCAGGAGGTATAAAGCCAAATTTAGGAATTGATATGTCTGGAACTGTCGGGGCTTTAGCGGTTACAATTGATAAAAATTTTGTTGGAGGAAAAAGACTTCTAACTTCTATAGTTCCTGAAGTAAAGTTATTATATGTATCAGGATTACAAACTGCTGCCTCGCTATTACAGTGGGGAAGAGACGAATTTTGTTTACCTGAGAAATATGTATCAAAGAGAATAGGTAAAAATGCTTTTGAGTTAATGGATGAAGAAATAAAAAAAGTTTCGCCTGGATCTAATGGTATTTTTGTTTACCCTCATTTTGAAGGTCAAAGATATCCTGGAAACCCTGATTTAAAGGGAGTGATATTTGGTTTATCTATCAGTACAAAAAGGGAATATATATTTAGAGCAATATTAGAGGGTGTAGCATATGAATACAGAAAAGATCTTGAGAGTTCCCAAGAATTGAAAAGTATAAAGTGTAAAAAAATTATGACCTCAGGTGGGGGTTCTAGGAGTGATGTATGGAATCAGATCAAAGCTGATATATTAGGTATTCCTTATTATAAATCTAATATTCTTGAAGCGGGCACTTTTGGTGCAGCAATGCTAGCTGGAGTTGGTATAGGTATTTACGATAATCTTTTAAAACCAATTGAGGAATTTTCAAAAATAGAAAAAATATATCATCCTATTAAGGAAAATAGCTTAATATATAACCAGTATTATGAATTCTACAAAAATTTCACTAAAAATATAGATAAAAGACATTTATTTAAAGGTTATGATAGATTGAAACTTATTTAGAATTTTTGGCAGTGTATACGATTTTGGTTGCTATTTATTCTTTTAGTTCTTTTTAAAATTACAAATGTTGCCGGGGATTCTAGAACAGTTAAAGGTATGAAAACGGTAACGCATAACTAAGAGTTTAATAGAATTACAAGCCGTCTCATAGAATTCGAATCCGGCAATCTTCTACAAATGATCCTGGTAATAATAAGGAATTTTCAGCCCAAAGTTTATTACCTGCGGTATAGTGCTATTTAAGGTAAAACTCTGTTGCCCGATAGGCATGGTAAGTACAAAACTGATGAGATATTCCTGCTCTCTCTTTTCGGCCTTTTTAGGTTCCTTTATACTGAGAATAACCATAATTTAAAAATTATATAGTATGTCCTGGACAACATACAAAAAAAATTTTGGAAAATATAAAAATGATGTTATAATAGTTGTAATAAAAATTAAATAAAGACCCAAAGTCATTAGTTAAGAGGGGGTGAATTTTATATCACTCTCTCTTTTTCATTTACAAATTATCAAATTTTGAGGAATGGGATATATAGAATGATTTAAGAATTAATTTCAGCGGATAGATAATTAACTAAAGAAGGAGGTGATAAAGTTATAATCTTTTTATAACTATAATTTGTTTATTAGAATAAGTTCCTAAAATTTTTTTAAAAGGAGGTATTTTTAAATGTATGAGTCCCCTCTAAAAACCCCATCAAGCAACCTGACAATATTTTATTTCAAAATTGGGTAATTGGTGGAATTTGACCATAAAAAAGATGAAACGAAAAATTGGACGCAATTTTTGACCAACTTGAAACAAGTTTTTAAAAAACAGACGGTTTCCGGTCTTCATTAGTCCTAATAACCCGCATAGATCCGGATTTACCGTCAGATAGCGGTGGATTCTCCCGAAGTTTATCGATATCCCCATACTGCAGGCATATATCATCGTCTTGAACTGTCCGCGGATGCGCAGTTTCCCTTTATGGTTTAGTGGTTTCACAAACTCCTTGATGGTGGCTTCCACATTGGGTCGTAACTTCCTCCGTTCAAGCGGCAGGGTATTTATATTTCTCTTTCTTTTGTTTGCCAGATACTGCTCCCGGGTAAAATAATCTACCCGCTTCTGGATTAGTGTCGGACAATCTCCGTTAAGTGAACATCCATCACATACCTTTTTATCAAAACAAATTTTGTATCTGCTTCTTGTCTTCTCCGATTTTACTTTCTGTAGGGGACAGGACACCTCATACTCTATTTCTGTTATTTCTTCTATCTTCATCTCTACTTTACTTTTCCGTCCTCTTACCGCCGTCTGTATATGCGTAATCCCAAGCTCTTCAAACTTCTTGTCATTATCTTCACTTCCGTATCCCCCGTCGGTATGTAACTCTTTCAGATCAGGCGTCTTCTCTTTTAAGGTTTCTATTCGGTCATTCATTATATCGCTGTCGTCCGTGTTGTTTGGCTTAACGGCAATATTGGTCAGCAAATTTAATTCGTTTTCCGGGTTTGCTGTTTCTGTCACATTAACGCTCTGACCCTTCCCTATTTTCTCCCCTTTCTTCCGGTAGGTGGCATCTATATCATCAGGCGACTGTAGTATCCCGCTGTGAAGTTCCTCGTTCTTTTTTACTGCCACTTTATTTTTTACTACGGCAAAGTGTTCCTGATAAACTCGCTCAAATATAGGAAAGATTTCTATCTCTTTATATCTCTCTCTTAAGGCCTCGTAAAGCTTATGATATATCTGTCCCAACTTCTCTAATTCCTTCGGTATTTCCGTCCTCTCTAATTTGTATATATACTGCCCCGATGTCTGTTTGGTATACTCCGATAACCTATCTTTGAATCTCTCTTTATCTTCTTCCTTCAGAATACGGTACAATCTAATCAGTATCTCTACCAATAGCTGTACCCTGCCATAGCTGCGGATATTTGACATTGCCATAAAGGAGTCCGATCTTTGAATGTCTGTCTTTATCTTTAACTTCTTCAGCTGTTCTTTGGTGAGTCCGTCAAATACGGTCTCCAGCAGGTTCTCTCCTGTCTCTACAAAATGCTTCAGCAGTCTGTTTTGGAAATTGAAAAATGTCGCCTCGCAAAACGCCGTATCATCCATCTTGTTTAGTCCTAATGCTGTCCGGGTGAGAAGATTAAAATCTATCTGCTCCAGCATCTCTTTTATCTTTTTGAAAATCAGTTGGTAAAAACTGTATTCCTCCGATCCCCTTATCTTCTTTTTCTTTCTTTCCGACAGCTGTCTCTCTATATCGAAAAAAGATGTCTGTAGATGAGTTGTATTTTTGCGAAACATTTCTCCTCTTCCTCCTCTCTACCTGTGCGTGTTCCTGTCTGCCGTTTGCCTCTGTGCGTGCCTGCCTGTGCGTGTACGCACGCAGACAGGTGTATTGCTTACTTTATTATACAACTTTTCCATCTTAAAATTAAAAATAATTCACCCTGTAATTGACTTTTTAGAGTGGAATCATATATAATTATAATGATAGTTTTATAGCTAAAAAAATAATTTATAAATAAAATAAAAACCCATAGCCATTAGATAATAGGGGGTGAATTTAATTCATTCCCTATTTTTTATTTTAATTTAAAAATTAGCAGATTTTGAATAAGAAATGCATAGTAAATAATTTAGTGGAGATGTAATTTATATTCTATTTTAGAGATAGACAAAAAGGTGCAAAAAGAGATGAAAAAAGAAAAGTACTTAATACGAAAGGGAATATTAGACCTGAAGCCCTACATTCCCGGTAAACCAATCGAAGAAGTTAAACGAGAATTAGGTCTAAAAGAAGTTATAAAATTAGCTTCTAATGAAACTTCAATTGGTCCTTCTCCTTTAGCAATAGAGTCTATAAAAAAAGAAATAAAGAACATCAACCTTTATCCCGAAGGTTCAAGTAGGCTCTTAAGAGAAAAAATAGCTCAAAAATTAAATCTTGATAAAGAGATGATAATTGTTGGTAATGGTGCAGATAATGTTATTGATCTTATAGGGATGGCTTTTATCAATGATGGTGATGAAGTAATTACTGGAGAAATTACTTTTCCTGCTTATGAAACTATAACTAAAATTATGGGAGGAAAATTAATTTCTGTTAAACTTAAAGATTTTAGTTTTGATTTGGAAGAAATTGCCCAAAGAATAAATGAAAAAACTAAAATTGTTTTCTTATGTAATCCCAATAATCCAACCGGGACAATCGTTGATAAGGAAGCAGTGGATAGATTTATAAAACAAGTTCCTGAGGATGTAGTTATAGTCTTTGATGAAGCTTATTATGATTATGTGGAAGATAAAAATTATCCTGATAGCCTCTCTTATGTTTTGAAGGGAAAGAATGTAATTATTCTTCACACTTTCTCTAAAATAGCAGGGATAGCGGGAGTTCGAGTTGGTTATGGTATAGCCAAACCAGAGTTAATTGGTTATTTAAATCGAGTAGTGAATCCCTTTACTACCAATCGCCTGGCTCAAGTAGCAGCTTTAGCCTCTTTAGATGATGAGGAACATTGTAAAAAAGTTTTAAGATCAAATCAAGAAGGGAAAAAGTATTTATATAGGGAACTAAAGGAAATAGACCTTTTTTATCTTCCCACAGAGGCTAATTTTATTTTTATTGATTTAAAAGGAGATAGCGAGGTTATTTTTGAAAAACTATTGAGAAAGGGAGTAATTATCAGACCAGGAAAAACCTGGGGTTGCCCCAACTTTATTAGAGTTACCATAGGAACCCCTTACGAAAACGAAAAGTTTATTCAAGCTATCAAAGAAGTCTTGAATTCTTTGTAGATATGAGATATCATTTAATTTAATTGGAATTCCTTATCTATTAAGGTGGGGGCAAGTGCCATTTTCTAGCAAACTGGGATAGACGATAGTTTATTTAAATTAATAATCTTAATAAGGGACAAAAAATATGGATATTCTTAATCGCTTAATTGATTCTATGCAAGATGATTTAGTTAAATCGGTGCAAAAATTAGTGCAAATAAAGAGTGTAAAAGGGGAAAAGCAACTTTCTTACCCTTTTGGAGAGGGAGCAGCTAAAGCTCTTACCGAAGCACTTAGAATAGGACAAAATTTGGGTTTTAAAACAAAAAATATTAATAACTATGTAGGCTACGTAGAATATGGTATAGGAAAAAAAATGATAGCTATTTTGGGACATCTTGATGTGGTACCAGAAGGGACAGGATGGGATTCTCCTCCATATGCAGCCGAAATTCATCAGGGCAAAATTTATGGCAGAGGAACTATGGATGATAAAGGACCTATTTTAGCGGCCTTATATGCATTAAAAGCAATAAAGGAAGCTGGTTTAAAGCTTTCCAAAAGAGTGAGAATATTTTTTGGCACTAATGAAGAAAGTGGTTCTCGCGATATAAAATATTATTTAGAACAAGAGGGAGAAATTCCGATAGTAGGATTTACTCCGGATGGAGACTATCCGGTAGTGAATAGTGAAAAAGGTATAATCCTTTTTGATGCTATTAAAGTATTGAGAAAAAAAGATTCTCCTATTAATATTAAATACATTAAAGGGGGAATAGCAGCTAATATGGTACCGGCGTATTGTGAAGTAAAACTTCAAATAAGAGATATTATTTTAAAAGACAAGATAATTAAAAAATTTGAGCAATTTATCAGAAAGAAGGGATATCAAATAAAAATGGAGCAGAATGATGAGTATTTAATTTTAAAATCCAAAGGAATTGCTGCCCATGCTATGGAACCAGAAAAAGGGGAAAATGCTATAATGCAGTTAATCTGCTTTCTGGATACTATTGATTTAGGCTCTAATGATGTGGTAGATTATATACATTGGTTAGTTGAGAATATAGGTATGGAAAATAATGGATATTCTTTAGGAATTAATTGCAAAGATGATAGTGGGGATCTCACACTTAATTTAGGAATAGCAGATATTAACGAAGACCAAGCCATGGTACGAATTAATCCTCGATATCCTCATAATTTTAAAGGGAGTGATATATTGGCAAAGATTAAGGCCAAAGCTCAAACTGCTAATATAAGAATAGAAAATGTAATGAATGAACCGCCTTTGTATTTTCATCCCGACCATCTTCTAATAAAAACTTTGATGCAAGTTTTTGAAGAACAAACTGGCCAGCAAGGAAAACCACTGGCAATGGGAGGTGGAACCTACGCTAAATTTATGCCTCATATAGTTGCCTATGGGCCTCGATTCCCTGGGGCAGCGGTGGTAGAACACCAACCAAATGAGTATATTAAAATTGAAGATTTAATCTTGAATGCCAAAATTTATGCCCATGCTATTTATGAACTATCTCAGAAAGATTGGAATTTGTAGCTTAAAAAAAATTTTAAAAGAAAGGAGGTGTTAAATAAATTCCTACAGGAAAATTGAAGAAAATATAAATAATTCTAATAAAAAAAGGAGAATAAAGATGAAAAAATATTGTTTATTAATTGTTGTTACTTTTTTGCTATTTAGTTTTTTTGCTTTTACAGTTATTGGTAATTCTCAAACTGATGATTTTGCATTTTACGCTTATAACTCTTCTCCCGTTACCGATTGGGACCCAAGTGTAGAATTTTCTAATGGAATAGTAAGCTTGAATAATGTCTATGAAACCCTCTTAAGGTATGATCCTTTAGAAGATAAATTTGTTAAACTTTTAGCTACAGATTACACTGCCAGCAGTGATGGCTTAACCTGGACTTTTACTTTAAGAAAGGGTGTAAAGTTTCATGACGGTACGAATTTTAATGCTGATGCGGTAAAATTTTCTGTCGAAAGAACTATAAATATGAATCAAGGAGCTGCTTTTGTATGGGCACCAGTAGATAAGGTAAATGTTATCGATGATTACACCGTAGAATTTAGATTGAAATATCCAGCTCCTTTAGATCTAATTTGTGCTTCCGGTTATGCTGCTTTCATTATGTCTCCCACTGCAGTAAAATCTCATCCCGATAGCTGGCTTACTGAAGGTCATGAAGCTGGAACTGGTCCCTATTTATTAGAAAGTTATCAGCAAGAAAGAGGAGAAGTAAAATTAACTTGGTTTAAAGATTATTGGGGAGGCTGGGAAGGAAATCATTTCAAGAAAGCCGTTATTAAAGATGTTTCAGAGGCGGTAACCCGTCATCTCGTCATTGAAAAGGGAGAAGCTGATATTACTATAGAACTTCCTTATGAAGATATTGCTTCTTTACAAGATAATAAAAATGTTAATGTTTTAATTGGACCCTCTTTTCAAAATCTAATCTTATTTTTTAATAACGAGAAAGAGCCCCTAAATAATAAACTGTTAAGGCAAGCTTTGTCTTATGCCTTTCCTTATGAAGATGTAGTTTCCTATTGTTTAGAAGGTTATGGGCGACAAGGTAGAGGGCCGATCCCTTATGGTCTATGGGGACATAGTGAAGAATTATTTCAATATAACTATGATTTAAAAAAAGCAAAAGAGTTATTGGAAAAGGCAGGATATGCCACAGGAGAACTTAAATTACTACTTACTTATATGTCCGGGGATGAAGCAGAGAGAAAAACAGCAGAATTATTTAAGGCTAAATTAGCTGAGCTAAATATAGATTTAGAGATAAGAGGAATGCCTTGGGATTCTCAATGGGCTTTAGCCAGAGACAATAATTCAGACAAAAGACAGGATATCTTTATAATGTATTGGTGGCCAGATGTTTGCGATCCTCATTGTTGGCTGTATAGTAATTTTTATACTGAAGAAGAACCTTTCTTTAATTTATGTTACTATAAAAATCAAGAATTTGATTCTTTGGTCGATAAAGGTTTTGAGGAAAGTGGAGTAGATAGAAATAAAGCAACTAAAACTTATATTGATGCTCAAAATATATTAGTAGAAGATGCACCGGTAGTCTTTATTTATGATAAGAAAAATATATATTGCTTAAACAAAACCTTTCAGGGATTCAAAGATAATCCGGCTTATGCCAATGTAGTATTTTTCTATGATACCTATAGGGAAAAATAAAATTTAAAAAATAAGGCAGAAGTATATTATATACTTCTGCCTTCCCTCAAAAATTTGAGTATACACTTAAAAAAAAGGATATTTTAATTTATGTTATCTTTTATAACCAGAAGATTATTATTAGGTATTTTGACTATTTTTGGTGTAATCTTAATTACCTTTATATTGGTGCGAGTGGTTCCTTCTGATCCTGCCGCTCAATGGGTAGGAGGCAGAGCTACGCCCCAACAGGTAGCAGTTGCTCGAGAAGAATTAGGTTTAGACAAACCTATTTATGTGCAGTTTGAACATTATATTAAGGATTTATTAAAAGGGAATTTAGGGTATTCTCTAATGACTCATCAACCAGTTGTTGAGGAATTAAAAAAACGATTTCCTGCAACTCTGGAATTAGTATTTATCTCTTGTATTATTGCCCTACTTATTGGTATACCTTTGGGGTTAATTTCAGCCAAAGATAAGAATAGCTGGATAGATCATTTTAGCAGATTTTTTTCCATAGGAGCTATTTCCATCCCTACTTTTTGGTTAGCTTTGGTATTGCAATTAATATTCTTTATGTTTTTAGGATTACTTCCCTCAGGTGGACAATTAAGTATGAAAATTAAGTTGTTTCAAACCGTTCCTAATATTACCGGATTTATACTTGTAGATAGTCTAATTACCGGTAATTTTGCTATTTTGAAAGATTTTTTAAAACACTTAATTCTACCAGCTATCTGTGTAGGAGCTTATACTATAGGATTAGTAGCTCGAATGACCCGTTCTGCACTGTTAGAGATACTAAGTGAGGATTATATTAAGGCAGCTCGTTCTTATGGATTACCAGAACGATTAATATTGTATTCTTATGCCTTAAAGAATTCTTTAGGGCCTACTATAACTGCAGTAACATTGGCTATGGGTTATGCTTTAATGAATACTTTTTTAGTAGAGAGTGTTTTTAGTTGGCCTGGTATAGGAAAATATATTGCTGATGCAGTAGTATGCCTTGATTATCCTGCTATAATGGGGGTTACTATATTTGCTGCCTGTGCTTATATATTATTAAATTTGATAGCGGATATAATTATTTCTTTAGATCCCCGGGTAAAACTCTAAAAAAGGTGTAAAATGTCGAAGAAAAGTAATTATTATAATATATTAATAAAACAAAAATTAGAGATACTAAAAGAATATTTATATTTATTAGAACAAAATAAATTAACTTTTGCTGCTTTGATAATTATTTTATTTTTAATTCTTATTGCTATTATTGCTCCTATTATTGTTCCTTTTCCTTCACATATTTATGGGGCTGTTAATCCTCAAGATAAATTATTATCCCCATCTTGGACTTACCTTTTCGGTACTGATGAAATGGGGAGAGACCTCTTTAGTCGAGTATTGTATGGTACCAGAATATCCTTATTAGGATCCCTGATAGCGGTAGCAATGGGATTGCTTATTGGTGTTCCCTTAGGTCTCATGGCTGGATTTTATGGCGGATTTATAGATGAGTTTATCATGCGCATAGTAGATATGTTTTTAAGCTTTCCGCCTTTACTTTTGGCTATGGCTATAGCTGCTTTTTTGGGACCAAGCTTGAAAAATGCGATTATAGCCCTTATTATTTCTTGGTGGCCCTGGTATACTCGTTTAATAAGAGGACAAGTAGTCTCTATTAAAGAAAGGGAATTTGTAAGAGCAGCCCATGCTATTGGTACTCCTTCCTGGCAAATAATGTTTAAACATATTTTACCTAATTGTATTTCCCCCGTAATAGTACAAGCTTCTATGGATTTAGGGGGCATTATTTTGACTTTAGCGGCCTTAAGCTTTTTAGGTTTAGGAGCCCAAGCCCCTATTCCGGAGTGGGGATTAATAGTTAATACTAGTCGTACTTATTTTATAAAAGCATGGTGGTATGGTATTTTCCCCGGTATGGCTATATTTATAGCGGTTTTATGTTTTAACCTTTTAGGAGATGGGTTAAGAGAAGTCTTAGATCCCAAGACCAAAAAATATTAAAAGAGGATATTATGAGCAATTATTTTGAGATTAAAGATTTGAAAATAAATTTTGAGACCTCTGAAGGAATAAAAAATGTTATAAATATAAATGAACTTAATTTACATAAAGGAGAAACTTTTGGCATAGTAGGAGAAAGTGGGTCAGGTAAAAGTGTACTGGCTATGAGTATCTTAAGAATTTTACCCTCACCTCCGGCCTTTATAGAAAGTGGTAAGATTATATTTAAAGGGCAAAATCTTTTGTCATTAAAAGAAAAGGAAATGCAAAAGATAAGAGGGAAAGAGATTTCTATGATCTTCCAAGATCCTATGTCTACTTTAAATCCTGTTTTTACAGTGGGACAACAAATAATGAATGTTATTAGACACAATAAGCATTTGAATAAAGAGGACGCCGAAAAAGAAGCCTTAAGAATGATTAAATTAGTAAAATTACCTGATGCAAAAAATACTCTGTACAAATATCCTAATGAACTTAGTGGTGGACAAAGGCAAAGAATAATAATCGCTATTGCCCTTTCATGTGGTGCAGAATTATTAATTGCTGATGAACCCACCCGTAATCTGGATGTTACTATTCAAGCCGGTATTTTGAAACTTATCGATGAATTAAGGAAAGAATTAGGGATAACTGTTTTATTTATTGCCAATAACGTGAATTTAGTTTTTATTGTTTCTGGTATAGTGGCAGTTCTTTATAAAGGCAAAATTATAGAGGTAGGTACTTCACAAGAGATAAAGAGAGAACCAATTCATCCTTATACCCGGAGATTATTGGGTATAACACCTGTCGATAGAGAAATTAGTAATTTAATTGAGCCTGATTTTAAAAAAGAAATAAGTTTAGATGATTCTGCATGTTCTTATTTTTGTAAATGTGAAGAAAGAATGGAAATATGTAAAAAGGATTTCCCTATCCTAACGAAAATAGGTAATACTCATTGGGTAAATTGTCATAGAGTTATTAATAGAGAGGTAAATAATGGATCAACCAGCATTGGCCATTAAAAATTTAAAAAAATATTTTCCGGTATATTCTGGATTCCCTTCCCGGGTCAGGGATTGGATTAAGGCAGTAGATGGAGTAACTTTGGATATAAAAAAGGGAGAGACTCTGGGGGTAGTAGGTGAATCGGGATGTGGCAAGAGTACTTTAGTGAATACTATTTTAAGATTAGAAGAGCCGACTTCTGGAGAAGTTATTTTAGAGGGAAAAGATGTATTTCATTTAAATAAAAGAGAGATATCTCTATTGAGAAAGGAGATACAAATAGTTTTTCAAGACCCCTTTTGGTCTTTAAATCCGCGATGGTTGATAAAAGATATTGTAGGAGAACCTTTATACGTTCATTTAAACTTGAGCTTAAGAGAACTATTATCTAAAGCAGAAAAATTATTAGAAACGGTAGGGATTCCTAAAACAGCTTTGTATAAATATCCTCATGAATTTAGTGGGGGGGAGAGACAGCGTATTGCTATTGCTCGGGCTTTAGCTTTAGAACCCAACTTTGTTATATTGGATGAGCCCACATCTTCTATAGATGTTTTTTCACAGAGCCAAGTATTAGAACTTTTGGAAAAATTAAAAAAAGAATTTAATTTAACTTATATACTGATTTCTCATGATTTAAGTGTGGTAAAATCCATGGCAGATAAAATTGCCATTATGTATTTGGGGAAAGTGGTGGAATATGGACCTGCTGAAGAAGTCTTTAAAAACCCGGCTCATCCTTATACTAATGCTCTATTTAAAGCTATTCCTAATGCAGATACCAAAGATATAAATTCTATTATCGCCTTAGAAGGGGATGTTCCCAGTGCTATTAATATCCCTTCAGGTTGTCGTTTTCATACACGTTGCCCTGTTGCCTTGGAGATTTGTCATAAAAAAGAACCGCCGGTAGTTTATCTAAACAAAGAACATAAAGCGGTCTGTTTTTTATTAGAAAAAAGTAAAAAAGGAGAGAGTTTATTATGAAAAAATTAACTTTTAATGAAGTAAAAGATATCTTAGTAGGTTGCACTATACTTAGTACAGGCGGCGGAGGAGACCTGAATAAAGGTTTAAAAATAGTTAAAGAAGATTTTGAAAATAATTTGGAGTATAAACTGATTTCCTTAGAAGAAATAGAAGATGAAGCTTTATTTGCCAGTCCTTATTTTTGTGGTTCAATTGGAGAAGAAGGAGATAAAGGTAATTATAGTAAATATACAAAGATAAAAAAATCTCCAGCTGTAGTTGCTGTTCAGGCTCTTGAAAGACATTTTCAAGAAGAATTCTCCGGTATGGTTTCTATAGAATATGGTGGGATGAATACAGCAGTTGCTATGTCTACTGCTGCTCGATTAAATAAATTTATCGTAGATGCGGACGCGGCAGGAAGAGCAGTGCCGGATCTTCAATTTTCTACTTTTTATATATATGAAAAATCAATTACTCCTTTAGCAGTAGCAGATGATGTCGGTGATATAGCAGTTTTTGTGCAAGTGGTGGATGATTTTAGGGCAGAAGATTTGGTGAGGTCTTTGTCGATAGTTAGTGGAGGCATGGTGGGAATGGTGGATCATCCTTTGCGAGGAAAAGAGTTAAGAAAAGCGGTTATCCCCGGCGCTTTATCTTATGCTCAATCAGCTGGGAAAGCCCAAAGAGAGGCTTTAAAAGATGGGAGAGATCCAGTAAAAGACATCATAAAAGCAGTAAAAGGTTATTTGCTGTTTAATGGCACTGTAAAAAAGGATACAGAATGGAAAAATAAAGGCGGATTTACTTTAGGAACTATCGAAATAGAAGGGAAAGAGGATTTTATTGGAAAGAATTTTAAGATATGGTTTAAAAATGAAAATGTTATCTGTTGGCGAGATGAAGAAATTTTAGTTACTGTACCGGATCTTATTTGTGTAGTGCAGACTGATAGCGGATATCCTATTACTAATCCTTTTTGTAAAAAGGACATGCGGGTATCTGTATTAGGATTTAAAGCTCCTTCTGTCTGGAGGACCAAAAGAGGATTATCCATATTAAATCCTTGTTTTTTTGGTTTTGATGTACCATATATTCCTATTGAAGAAAAATTAAAATAAGTTTCGGAGGTTTATAGAATGGCAAAACTGTATGAATATGAATTAGGAAAATCTGCAGATATCTTAATGAAAGAAATGTTTCAACTAAAGGCAGGAGAGACAATAATCATTACAGCTGATACCGAATCTGATGAGCGGGTAGTTAATGCAGCAGCGAGAAGTGCTTTTTCTTTGGGTGCAAAACCAATGGTCATTTGGCTTCCTGCTCCTTATGGTGTTGCGAAAGCAGCAGATCCAATGTTACCGATAGATTCTTTAGCTGCCGCATTGTGTAATGCTGATGCCTGGGTTGAATTTAATAATCAGTGGCTGCTTTATTCTACACCCTTTGAAATAGCTATGGAAAAGAATAAAAAATTAAAATATCTTTGTCTTGTGGGGATGGATGCAGATATGATGGTAAGAGTTATCGGGAGGGTGGATAAAAAAATCCTATCTGAATTTTTACATAAAGTTACTGAAATAACTGAAAAGGCAAAGCATATGAGAATAACTACTCCTTCGGGTACCGATTTGGAGTTTGACAATGAACCGAGACACAAGACAACCTGTGATGACGGCGATGCTTCCCATCCGGGCATGCATATGCTTGCAGGTCAGATAAACTGGATTCCCAGATTTGAGACCATAAACGGTATGCTGGTTTTTGATGGCTCTCTGGTCCCCCCATGCGGACTATTAAAAAAACCCATTGTTATAAAAATAGAGAAAGGTAAGGTTGTTGATATTAATGGCGGAGAACAGGCAATAAAATTTAAAGCATGGCTGGAAAACTTTAATGATCCGAATATGTTTAGACTTGCTCATGTCTGTTATGGATTTAATCCAGGAGCTAAGCTTACTGGAAATATCTTAGAAGATGAGAGGGTCTGGGGATGTACCGAATGGGGTCTCGGTTATCTTAGTGAAATAGATGCTCCATCTGATGGCATAAATGCAAAATCACACTGTGATGGAATATGTTTAAATTCCTCAATATGGATAGATAATGAAAAAATTATGGATAAGGGAATTATAATACATTCTGGGTTAAAAAAACTTGCAGAAAAGTTAAGAAAATAATTATCTTTTTTTCTATGAGATTATAAGGTATAGATTTAGTATAAAATGTGGAGGGTTGGATAATATGAAAAAATTATCAAGACAAGATTTATATGATATTTTATATGGATGTACTATTCTTGGCACCGGTGGAGG
>Ga0268279_1000430_pt1 | contig 26657 bp, 25 predicted proteins | sample saktaG_6_FD_190142 | JGI IMG/M metagenome (GOLD analysis project Ga0268279, IMG submission 190142) | Saline water microbial communities from Sakinaw Lake, British Columbia, Canada - sak_2010_1_5_80m | ecosystem: Environmental > Aquatic > Non-marine Saline and Alkaline > Saline ...
CTGGTAAGATATTCATTAGCTGAATATATCCCGGAAAGATTTTCCCCCGGTATATTCATGAATACAGGAGCACCTGCACCTACTCCAAGAAAGACAGCATCAAATCCTTCTTCAAATAGTTCGTCCACCGTCTTTACCCTTCCGATTGCTGCATTGACTACGATTTTCACACCCAGTTTTTTGAGATAATCGACTTCCGCGTCCACAATACTTTTTGGAAGACGAAACTCGGGAATACCGTAAATCAAAACACCTCCGGCCTTATGAAGAGCCTCAAATACAGTGACATCATGACCAAGTTTTACCAGATCCCCCGCAATTGTCAGTCCCGCAGGACCGGCCCCTACTATGGCGACCTTTTTACCGGTGGGTGGAGCAACCTCAGGAATCATTATATTACCCGACTCACGTTCATAGTCGGCGGCAAAACGTTCCAGCCTGCCTATGGCAACAGGATCGCCCTTCTTCCCCAGGACGCAGACCTTCTCACACTGGTCTTCCTGAGGACAGACCCTCCCGCAAACGGCGGGGAGAGCATTTGTTTCCTTCAGTTTGTGTGCAGCCCCAATAAAATCTTCCTCGGCAATAAGTTTTATGAAGCCGGGAATATCCACATCGACCGGGCATCCCGTTATGCATGTAGGCTTCTTACACTGTATACACCTCTTTGCCTCCAGAACGGCCTGTTCTTCTGTATAACCAAGGGGCACCTCATCAAAGTTTTTGGCCCGAACCTTTGGATCCTGCTCCTGCATGCTCTGTCTGGGGATCTTTTCCTTTTTCTTTTTTTTATCCGTCATTACATTTACACCTGTAATCTTCCATCGCTGTTTTTTCCTGATCCAGATACGTCCTGAGTCGGTTTGTCAGCAGATCGAAATCCACTTCGTGACCATCAAATTCAGGGCCGTCAACACAGGCAAATCTGGTCTTTCCTCCCACGGAAACACGGCAGGCACCGCACATACCGGTCGCATCTACCATGATTGGATTCAGACTTACGATTGTTTTTATACCGTAGGGCCTTGTAACCTCGCAGAGAAATTTCATCATCGGGACAGGTCCTATAGCAAAGGCTATATCAATTTTTTTACCCGAATCGATCAGATCCTGTAAAACCTTTGTCACAAAACCATGTACGCCATAGCTTCCATCATCCGTAGTCACTATAAGTTCATCAGAAACTGCTCTTATTTCATCCTCAAGTATCAGAATATCCTTCGTCCTGGCGCCGATAATGGAAATTACATTATTCCCGGCTTCCTTAAGAGCTTTTATGACGGGATAGACAACACCGATCCCGACACCCCCACCGATACACACAGCCATACCAAAGTTTTCTATTTCCGTCGGGTGACCAAGTGGCCCGAGGACAGTAAAAAGGCAGTCACCTTCGCTCATTTCTGCCAGGCGTGCAGTGGTCTTTCCGACGATCTGGAAGATGAGGGTTATGGTTCCTTTTTCCGCATCAGAGTCAACAATGGTCAAGGGAATCCTTTCGCCCTTCTCATCGGTCATGAGAACGATAAACTGTCCGGCTTTTCTCTCTTTGGCCACATCGGGGGCCTCGACAACCATCTTGACCACATTTTCAGACAGATAGACTTTCTCTGTTATCTTATTCAATGTTCAATACTCCTGTTCTTTGAAACTCAAAGTCATTAACTTGAGGATAAACCCACCCTTCACATGGCTCTGGAAACAGTGCAAAGTTTATTCCAAGACTGTGTGAAGCTTTAAAAATATGATTCCGAGAAACTGTTTCCTTATCTGAAAAATCCTTCATCTCTTTATAGAGTCAGAACATCAAAAACTGTGTTAAATTTTTTTAATTGGACGATCAAAGCTGGCAATCAATAAGGGAACCACATATACGGTAAGTCTACATAGGATATATTCACGAAACAGGTCGGTCCATAATTGCTCCATAGCTTTCCGTCTTTTCGGACCGAGGTGATCCAATGGATCGAAAAGGTAACCGATTTTGTGGTCGTTTGTGTAAATCGTGCTCTCACATCATCATAGAAGGATGTGATCCCTACAGAAAGAAATTAAAACTCACTTGTTCCAACTAAAATTTTGTCCCTCTTATGGCAAAAGTGGGGGAATTAACTTGATACTTGACCGAATGACATACATAGCGCTGCAAATACCGTTGGCATCATTGACGAGTCGATCAAGTTCATGGTAGTAATGCCTGTGTTTAAAAAAACATGTTCAGGTTCGCCTGTTGACGGTATGTATGTACCTAACCCGGACAAGCCGGAACCAAAAAGTTTTTCATAATTAGAGTCTTTATTGACAACCTGCAAGGATTAGAGGATTAAGGATTAAAGGATTATTTTCTTACCCCTTACTTCTCGCTCCTTTCAGCCCGGTTAAATTCTTTTGCCATTTTTGAAAGAACTTTACAATTAAGGAACTAATTATGCAGAGACACAAGGTTGGTCTGGAGATATATGAAATATCCAGTTACAATAAGAAAGGGTTGGCCAAACTGTTTCGATATGGAACAATAATTAAAAAAGGTGTATTGTTAAGGAACAGTTTTAAACAATAATTTTTGGTATAATTTTTATTTTTTTCAGCTTATAGCTTTTTGATGCTGGCATCAATATCGGCGCAAAAAACGCGGTTGTCGGTTATTACGAATAAAAAATCTAAACAGGAATTGCTGAGTTTTAAATGAAGCTGTCTGTTTGCTGCGGAAATGGTAAAATGGGGGGAATAATTATTATGATGAGCGTTAGTAAATATGTAACACCGGAGATTATTTTTGGTTGCGGCGCCATGAGTCAGGTGGGAGAGAGTGCACTCCGGCTAGGCGCCAGCAAAGTCTTGGTAGTTAGTGACAAAGGTGTGATTAATGCCGGCTGGGTGGAAAGGGCATTAGATTATCTTAAGGCAGCAGGCCTCCAGTATGAAGTCTTCAGTGACCTCACCAGCAACCCTAAAGATTGCGAAGTGGTTAATGGTCTTAAAAAATATTTGGAGGCAAACTGTGACTCTATTATGGCCGTTGGCGGTGGTAGCCCGACAGACGTGGCAAAGGTCATCGCCGTTCTGTCGACCAATGGTAGTACCATCCAGGCTTACGAGGGTATCAATAAGATAAACAAGCCCCTTCCGCCCATACTGGCAGTTCCATCCACCGCCGGGGCTGGTTCTGAGGTCACTCAGTTTGCAATCGTGGTAGACAAAAAAAGAAAATTAAAAATGACTATTATTTCCAAATCACTTGTGCCCGACATAGCGATAATTGATCCTGAGTTACTTCAAACCAAGAGTAGCATACTTACGGCGACAACCGGGATAGATACCCTTAGCCACGCTATTGAGTCGTTTGTTTCCCTGGCGGCCACCCCTTTGACCGAGGTATATGCCCTAAACGCTGCTAGGCTAATCTCCCGAAATTTGATGGAGTCGGTGGCCTGCCGCACAAACATGAAGGCCAAGACTAACATGTCCATGGCTTGCCTTCAGGCTGCCTTATCATTTTCAAACGCTATCCTGGGTGCCACTCATGCTATGGTTCACCAGGTGGACGGGCTTTTGGATACGCACCACGGTCTGTCAAATGCCTGTATTTTACCGAACGTTATGGAATACAATTTAATCGCCTGTCCGCGCAAATACAAACAGATAGCAGAGGCCCTGGGTGAAAACACAACGGGATTGAGCGTCTGGTCGGCAGCGGAAAAAGCGATCAAGGCCGTTCGCCAACTGATCACTAATGTTGGACTAGGGCTAGGGTTGTCTAAAGTGGGGTTGAAAGAAGAGTTTTTGCCTGAACTCAGCCAGAATGCGCTTAGGGATGCCTGCCTGATTACCAACCCCAGGGATACCGATGAGAATGATATCATGAACATTTTCCGTAAGTCCATGTAGATCTTTATGCCGAAAATATAATCAATTGAGATTTGGACTAGCGGCAATTTATGCTTTATTTCAATACTGGCTGATTATCGAGAAAAACGACTCTGTGGAGGAAGACCATGTTCTACGAAAAAAGGAAACTGCTTGAAAACCTTACGGGTGTGAACTCATCCAAGCTTAACTACTATGTTGAGTTGAAAAGTAAGAACGAAAAAATAGTTAAACAGAACGAAGGCTTGGGGATCATTAATCAGATAGTGCGAGGTGTAAACATTGACATGACTATAGGGGATATTGTTAAAAGGGCGTATAGTAAAATAGCTCTTGCTGTACCCTGCGATTTTTTGGGCCTGGCTTTGCTCCACAAAGATAAATTATACATGAAAGCGGCGATGCCTTTAAATTTAAACAGATCTAACCCCATACCCCGGGAATCCTTCTTATGGGAATGTACCATAACCGAGAAGAATGAAGTTTATGATTCTGTTCACACAGAGGATCCCTTTATAACAGAAAACCCGGAGCTGGAAGGGAAGATTTGCTCACTGGTGGTGGCGCCCCTTTTTATCGGAGCAACGATACAAGGAATTTTGTTGGTTGGCAGTAAAATGTCCTTCTCATATTCCCCTACTGAATCGAACTTTGTTAAACAACTGGCTAATCAGCTTACCACTTGCATTCTAAACATTAAGTTGTATAAGCAGGTTTCCCGGGCCAATTGTGAATGGGAAGCTACATTTAACGCATTGACCGAACCGATTTCCCTGATCGATACACACTTTAACGTTCTCCGCAATAATGACCATTTTCCTATTCCTACGGATTCGGACTTCAGCAAAGGAGATAAAAAATGCCAAAAGTGTTTTACATTACTATGGGGTCGGGATGAAAGATGTGAGGAATGTCCCATGGAGGAAATCATCAGGACAGGAAAACCTGTAGATAAGAGGGTTCAGAAGGACTCAGGAGAAACCTTCGATATTTCGTATTACCCGGTTTACGATGAATTGAATAAGCTTGCGGGGGTCATTAACTATATTAAAAATGTGACATATAAGATCAAGATGGAAGCGCAGCTAATCCAGACGGCTAAGATGGCAGCGATCGGCGAGATGGCAGCGGGGATGGCACACGAGTTAAATAATCCAATGACTGCTATTGTCGGCACTGCCCAACTTATGAAAAGAGAAAGGGAAAGTGGGGACGGGGAAAGTGAATTATTAAGTGATATCATCCTGTCCGGCTTGCGCTGCAAAAAAATTATTCAAAACTTGCTTACCTTTTCTAGACAGGATGAATACCCCTTTGCTATCATCGACCTAAATAAAGAAATAGAGGGGGCTTTAAACCTGATCCGGTACCAGATTGACAGAAGTGAAATTGAATTTATAAAGAATTTGCTCCCTAAAGTGCTCAAAATCAACGCCAATGGACACCGGCTCCAGCAGGTATTGGTTAATTTGTTAATTAACGCGCGAGACGCTTTGGACGGAGTGAAACGGGAAAAAAAGATAGAGGTAAGCAATTCAGTTTATGAGGATGGGAATGAGAAAAAATGGGTTATAACAACTGTTAGGGATACTGGGATCGGGATCGCTTCCAAAGACCTGCCCAAAATATTCAATCCCTTTTATACCAGTAAGGAAGCGGTTAATGGCACCGGCCTGGGACTGTCGGTCAGCTTGGGGATTGTACAGGCCCATGGTGGTACCATTGAGGTGGACAGTGTTTTGGGTGAAGGTAGTTCTTTTTCCGTGATACTTCCGGTATGTGTGGATAACTGTTTAAAGATGTGTGATTAAATTGAATAAAAGGAATGGGACGATTTTAAACAAGAATGAGCTTGTGGAGGTATAATTTGCCGAATGCGCAAATTTTAATCATAGATGACGAGGTCGTGGTAGGAACCTTTTTCCGTCGCTTACTCAAGATGAAAGGTTATGATGTTTCCGTCGCCGTAAATGGAGCGGAAGCAGCCAGATTGATTCAGGAAACAGCTTTCAATGTGGCCATGGTGGACTTGAAGTTGCCTGACACTAGCGGCCTGTCCCTCCTGCGAATGATCAAAGAAATGCAGCCAAGCTGTGAAGCGATTATGATGACAGGCTACAGCACTACCAAGACTGCTGTTAGAGCAATTCAGTTGGGTGCCTTTGACTACCTTGAAAAACCTTTTGAGGATATCGATGAGGTTGAGAATCTAATTCATAAGGCGGTTGAATATGGGCGGCGAGGTTACGATAGCCTATCGGTAGAAGCTGATTGGGCTGTTATTGCTGAACAAATTGGTTTTTATGTGGGTAATTCCCCGAACATGCAAAAAATGCTTGCAATTGCCTATAAAGTTGCCAAAAAAAACATAAGCGTTTTAATCCATGGCGAGACCGGGACAGGTAAAGAACTGCTGGCCAGGTTCATTCATGCGGCCAGTACCCGGTCGGACCAGAACTTTATCCCAGTAAATTGTGGGGCACTCACGGAAAGCCTGTTGGGGAGTGAGCTGTTTGGCCATGAAAAAGGCGCTTTTACAGGGGCTGTGAACATGCGCCGGGGAATTTTTGAACTGGCCAACCGGGGGACCCTTTTCCTGGATGAAATCTTGGAAGCCAGCCATTCCATTCAGGTGAAATTGCTTCGCGTCCTGGAAACATATGAATTTTTGAGGATCGGCGGTGAGAAGCTGATCAAAACAAATATACGTGTTATATCAGCTACCAACGCCAGCATTGATCAGGCTCTGAAGGATAAGACTTTTCGGGAAGATCTCTTTTACCGGCTGAATGTGGTATGGCTGGAAGTCCCGCCTCTGAGGAACCGCAGGGAAGACATACCATCCCTGGTGGAATATTTCGTCAGGAAGATAAACCCGGAACTACGTATTTCAGAGGGCGCCATGCATCTACTTTGTAATTACTCATGGCCAGGTAATATCAGGGAGTTGATCAATATCATCAAGCAGTTAGTTGCCCTTTGTGAGGGCAAGTTCGTTCTTCCCGAGCATTTAGATAGGATAATCAATTTACCCTCTCATAAAAGACCTGTTGTTTCGCATAAGCTTTCCCTGACGTTATCTGACCAGCCGGATTTGCAGTTACTCGAAAAACTTTTGGAGCAATATTGTAGTGAAAATATGCTGGATAAAATAGAAGAAAGCCGATGGGTCAACATAATGGGCCTCTTGTCAAGGCTTGAAAATAACTTGGCAGGTTATATGAAAAAGAAAGGTATTGATGTCGCCCAGCCTTCAACATTGGATGAGATTGAAGCGAAAGCTATTCGTGACACCCTTAGTTTTTGCCAAGGAAATATTACCATGACCTCGGAGGCGCTGGGCATTGGTAGGAATACTCTTTACCGGAAAATGAAAAGCTACAACATTAAATTTTAGTGGACTCGAAGTATGCAGTAACAACAGATTTATCCAGTTTTAAAACCTGCCGCGATGTTCTCTTTTTTTGTTTTGAACTCTTCCGGCTTGTCCAGGTTAGGAAAAAATCTCTACCGGATCTTTCACGCCTTGGTAGAAATCACCAAACTCCCCTATTTTATCTCATGAGTCAACCACTTAATATAATTATGTTCGTTTATGGATCAGAGAGAGTTCCAAAAGGGAACAAACCTGTGCGCCAATTTTAAGCATAATCTATACATATTACTACTATCCGAAAGCGCCTTTAGGAATACCCTTAACTTTTTAGAGTTTATTTTCTGTTGATTGTCCAACAGCAATCAAACTTTACGGGTATTAAAAACAATCGAAAAACGATCTTAAACTTTAGACTTTCTCTTTGGCATATGGATTGCAAAAATATAAATGCAGCTAAGTGTAGAGAGGTAGTTTGTCACGCTAACTAACACGCTAACAAAAGGAAGGAGGGATTATCGGTTCCATTTGTTTGGGTAAATTGATCACCTTTGATACCCGGACGTTTTTTAAATTTTAATTGAAACCAAAGAAAAAGGAGGAAATTTAAAATGGCAATCGGAGAAGAAGTTTTTGGGTATTTTATTCCTACAGTTAACTTGATGGGTGTAGGTGCTTCCAAGGAATTAGGCAATCAGATCAAGACCCTTGGCGGCAAAACAGTTCTCATAGTCACTACCGCTGACCTGGCCAAGCTTGATATAACTGAGGGAATCAAAGCAGCGGTTGAGGCTGCTGGCGCAAAAGCAATTGTATACGGCGGAGCGCAGCCAAACCCCACTGTCGATAATGTAGATAAAGGCTTAAAAGTTTACAAGGACAAGAAGTGTGACATGATTATTTCCCTGGGCGGTGGCAGTTCCCACGACTGCGGGAAGGGCATAGGAATTCTCGCCACCAACGGCGGCAACATCAGGGACTACGAAGGTGTCGATGTGATGACTAAGGCTATGCCCCCGTTTATTGCAATTAATACTACTTCGGGCACTGGTTCGGAAATGACTCGCTTCTGTATTATTACCAATCCCGACAACAACGTTAAGATGGCCATTGTTGACTGGAGGACAACCCCCAACGTTGCCATCAACGACCCTGTGCTGACGGTCGGCATGCCCCCGGCACTCACTGCTGCAACTGGTATGGACGCTCTGACCCACGCAGTAGAAGCTTATGTTTCCACCATCGCCACCCCTGTGACCGATTCTGCTGCTCTAATGGCCATCAAACTTATTTCAGAAAACTTGCGCAATGCTGTGGCCAACGGCCAGAACATGGAAGCCCGGGATAAGATGTCTTATGCTGAGTTTTTGGCAGGTATGGCGTTCAACAATGCCAGCCTTGGCCATGTGCATGCCATGGCCCACCAGCTGGGCGGCTTTTACGACCTCCCCCATGGTGTTTGCAACGCTATCCTGTTGCCCTACGTTAGTGAATTCAACATCATTGCCTGCCCGAAACGCTTCGCTGATATCGCAGTTGCTATGGGTGAAAACATTGAAGGTCTTTCTGTGCGAGATGCCGCTGATAAGGCAATTGCCGCCATGAGAAGGCTTTCCGCCGATGTCGGGATTCCCGCCGGTCTGAAGGGCTTAGGTGTAAAAGAAAAGGACCTTGACATAATGGTCGGGAATGCCATGAAGGATGCCTGTGGCTTCACGAACCCGAGGGTGGCAACCGCGGCAGAACTTACCGAAATCTATCGCCTTGCCATGTAACTTAATACAAGATTGTCCTTTAACAGAAATTTAGGTGAGGAGGGGGAACATTTCACTCCTCACCTGATTTTTAGGCAATTGTGCCGATCAGGAATAGGACAAAACGGCATTAAGCGGGATGTCTTAACGTGAAGAAAAGGAAGGTATGCTATGGGAAAGATTCTAAGAATTAATATGACTGATTTGAAAGTTAAAACCGAGGAGTTAGGCGAATATGCCGGTTTCGGCGGCAGAGCCCTGACATCCTCAATAATAGCCAAGGAGGTTCCCCCACTCTGTCATCCCCTTGGTCCGAATAACAAACTTGTTGCTGCGACGGGACTACTCACAGGAACAACTGCCGCAAGCAGCGGAAGATTCCATGTCGGTTGCAAAAGTCCCCTCACCGGAGGGATCAAGGAGGGGAATGCAGGAGGTTTGGTTTCACAAAAACTGGCCCGCCTCGGATATAGCGCTATAGTCCTTGAGGGAAAACCGGAGGATGATAAATCGAGGATGGTTTACATCAACAAAGACAAGGTTGAAATACTTCCGGCGGATGAATATAAGGGCATGGGAAATTACGAGACGGTGGACAAACTATGGGAAAAATACGGTAAGGTGGGAATAGTTTCAATCGGACCAGCCGGTGAACAAAAATTATGCGCCGCAAGTATTGCAATCAACGATCCTGACAACAGGCCGACCAGACACGCCGGTCGCGGAGGCCAGGGAGCGGTCATGGGTTCAAAGGGCATAAAGGCGATTGTTGTAGATGACACTGGGGCTCCCGGCGTGGAAATCAAAGACAAAGATGAATTCAAAAAATGGTCGAAGATCTTTGCCGATGGTCTGTTAAAGCATCCTGTTACTGGAGAGGGTCTTCCGACTTACGGCACCGCCGTATTGATCAATATTATTAATGAGGCAGGGGGTCTGCCAACCCGTAATTTCTCAGATGGCCGATTTGAATATGCTGCCAATATCAGTGGTGAGAAGCTTACGGAGAACTGCAGAGAAAGAGGAGGAAAAGAAACTCACGCATGTACCCCCGGTTGCATTATCCGATGTTCAAATGTCTATAATGACAAGGACGGCAATTATCTCACTTCGGGATTTGAGTACGAATCGATATGGGCGCTTGGTGCCAATTGCGATATTAGAGATCTGGATGTGGTCGCCAGATTGGAGCGTCTCTGTGATGATATTGGCATTGATACCATCGAAACAGGTGGAACTATTGCTGTAGTCATGGAAGGTGGACTTCTTCCTTTTGGTGATTGGGAGGGGGCAATAAAGCTACTTGATGAAGATGTCAGAAATGGTACCCCCATCGGCAAGATTATCGGTAGCGGGGCCGTTACAGCCGGCAAAGCGTTTGGTGTAACGAATGTTCCGGCCGTTAAAGGTCAGAATATGCCTGCCTATGACCCAAGGGCCATCCAGGGAATCGGGGTCACATATGCCACATCCACCATGGGCGCGGATCACACAGCCGGTTATGCAATCGCTACCAACATTATGAAGGTAGGCGGTTACGTTGACCCATTGAAACCAGAGGGACAGGTAGAGCTGTCAAGAAACCTTCAGATCGCCACGGCAGCGCTTGATTCTACGGGCCTGTGTCTCTTTACCGCCTTTCCTGTTCTGGATCAGCCTGATACCTTTGAGGCAATCTACAGGATGCTCAACGCAATGTATGGATTGAATTTGACAGCCGATGACGTGTCAGAATTAGGCAAGACGGTTCTCAAGACTGAAAGGGATTTTAACACAAGGGCCGGCTTTACAAATAAAGATGACAGGCTACCGGAGTTTATGTACAGCGAATCACTCGCGCCTCATAACCAGGTATTCATGGTCAAAGACGAAGAGCTGGATGAATTCTGGAACTTCTAAACATCCTTTCTAAGGGGGGTCGAAAATATTTTTCGACCCCCCTTATCTTTTACCATATGCGGGGCGCTTTCCCCGCAAGCGTGCATTCATCGGATTTACCAGGGACAATACAAATGCCACTCAAAATACTTCTGAGTTCAACTTTGCGAACATACCTTTCCAACTATGACACCTTAAAAGGGATTGATTTTGCAGTGGATAGGGAGATAACAGTGGCTGAACTTTGCAGACGGTTTAATATCCCCGCGGATAAGGTTAAGATTATCATGGTAAACGGAAGGAGTGTTTCCCTGGATTACGTCTTAAAAGGGGATGATCGTGTAGGTCTTTTTCCACCCGTGGGAGGTGGTTAAAATGACTTTCACCAGGAACAGTCATACCGTCAGCGTCCACATATTTGGGGCTCTACGGACCCACATGGATAGCCAGGGGCTTCCCTATGCCCTTGAAAAAGAGATCGCACGGGAAGGTGAAACCGCTTACGATATTGCTCGCGAACTTCGGATTCCCCCTGAGAAAATAGAGGGCATTTTTTTAAACGGGCGCGTAAAAAATATCCATGATACCGTGTTTCCCGGTGACCGCGTGGCCTTTTTCCCCCAAGGAACACCCGGCCCCTACCGGGTTTTTTTGGGAATTGTCAGGGAAAATGTCGAGCGTGCACGGCGTGAGAAGGAAAAGACAAACAAGAAAGATCAATAGTGAACCCAAAATTAAAATCAGATATGCATCAACTGCTTTGGGAAAAAGCTGAAAAAACCATCGACCAGGTGGGACGTGAAGTGCAAGTCCTGAGCGATAAGGATGCCTTGAACATAGCGAATGAATATCGCTCTAAAGTTTACAACGTCTATATCGAAGCTCTGAAACTTGGGATTTCTCCCTACCGATACCTCCGCAACATGGAAATCATATCACTCCGGGAACAGCTCAAGCTGGCGGAGTCCCGGGTGGCTGTGGTTGGCGCAGGTGGGCTGGGCGGACAGGCCATCTTGTTGCTGGCGAGGCTCGGAATCGGTCACTTGGTGGTTGTGGATCATGATGTCTTCGATGAAACCAATCTGAACCGTCAGGCATTGTGTAGTGAAAAGGCTTTGGGTAACTACAAATCCGAAGAAGCGGTTGCCGTGGTAGCTTCTATTAATCAGGGGGTTGAAGTAGTACCCTATCGGATGGAACTTGAGTCCTCCAATGCGGTTGAAGCGCTTTCCGGTTCGGATGTGGTTGTAGATGCCCTGGACAACGTGCCTGATCGTTTTGTTCTGGAAAGGATAACCAGGAAACTCGGCATTCCGCTGGTACATGGCGCATTGGATGGCTTTGAGGGCCGGTTGATGACCATTTTTCCAGATGACCCTGGGTTCAAGCATCTCTATGGGGAGGAAGAGAGGGGTGAAGATAAATCAAAAAGTCCGGGGGCCGTCCTTGGTGCTCCCGCTCCAACGCCTTCCCTGATCGCAACCCTCCAGGTTATGGAGGTTCTAAAAATAATCTTGAAACGGGGAAAGATTTTCAGGAATATCATGGTTCATGTGGATCTGGAAACCGGACAGCTGAATGAGTTTGCCTTTGAGGAACATTAATGTGAGTTTGCGGTTGGCAGTTACTATACCCAGGTCATACCATTCCTTTATAATTTTTCAAATCCAGCCCCGGCAATCGGCTTTTTAGTAGTATTTACCCCGGTAAAAGCTCTGCACACTCTTATAAATCTTTGGATAAGTGTCAAAGAGATTAATTTTTGATCCCATTCTTGCGATGTTTTTTTAGATGTGTCAAAAATGCATTTCAGTGTGACAAGCGTTTTCGAAGAAACTTATGATCGATAAACATAACAGAGAAATTAATTACTTAAGAATATCAATTACCGACAGGTGCAATCTTCGCTGTGTATATTGTATGCCCAAGGAAGGGCTATCGATAATCGGGCACGATGATATCCTCAAGTATGAAGAAATGCTAAGAGTGATCAGTGTTGCCGTAAAGCTGGGAATTGTCAAAGTAAGGGTAACCGGCGGGGAACCACTGGTAAGGAGAGGGATTGTTGATTTTCTTGCCTCCCTTAAAACAATAGATGGTTTGAAGGATATCAGTCTAACGACGAACGGGATACTGCTTGAGGCTTTTGCGGAGGAACTGTTCGATGCGGGTATAAGGCGGCTAAATATCAGTCTTGATTCCCTGAATCCTGAAAAATATGCGAGTATTACCAGAGGAGGAAATCTTAATGCAGTTCTCAATGGTATTGAAAAAACACATAGTATAGGATTTTCACCCATTAAAATCAACGTCGTAGTGATAAAGGGATCCAACGAGGATGAAATATTGGACTTTGCAAGACTATCAATGGAGAAACCGTTTCAGGTAAGATTTATTGAATTAATGCCAGTAGGGAATACGAACATTGATAATAATGGGAAATATGTGTCCAATGACACTGTGATTGAAAGGATAGAAAGGTTCTGTTTCCTTGATCCAGTAGACGGGAATAGAAACAAAACGGATGGACCTGCCCGCATATTCAAAATAAAGGGCGCTGTGGGAGAGATCGGTTTCATAAGTCCCATGAGCCACCATTTTTGTGAGTCATGCAACAGGCTTCGCCTCACCGCTGATGGTCATCTTCGAGCATGTCTGCTTTGGGATGAAGAGGTTGATCTGAAAGGTCCGCTACGCGCCGGGTGCAGTGATTCTGATCTGCAGGATTTAATGAAAACGGCTATTGCAAAAAAACCGATAGGACATAATATTTTATGTGATGAAACACATATCAGAAAATGCGTGAGAAATATGCACTCAATAGGGGGCTAAAGACCAAAGGGGCTATTGAAATTCGAAATACTAAACAATATCAAAATACCAAAATATGGAATACAATATAAATTTGATGCACTCGTAAAAAGTCGGATTTCCCCTTCCTTGATGCTAACATTAGAGCACACTTGAGACCGTGGGTACATAAATAGCTTGATGTAACAGAAGGTCAGTTGTTTTCTGCCATTATTGAAAATGTTGCTTTTATCTAAGGAGCGGCTCTAAATTCCTGTATATATCAAAGAGATAACCACGGTCACGGTCTTACGTGTAGGTAAAAGTCAGCCCCTGCGAGAGGGGATAAAGGGGAAGGGAAGCATTTTTGACTTCCAAGTAACTTGAATTCGCAAATGTGTTGTAAGCGCTTCATATTCTTTAACATTTGCAAAAGAAAGAATTTGTTAAAAACGCAAGTTACTTCCGATTATAATGCTAAAATGGCGTAGTGGAGCTTTTTACGAGACCGTCAGTCTTAAGTCTTTGATAATGGGCGCATTAAAGAGGAGCATAAAATGGAAATAGAGGCTGATTTTCTGGTGATAGGCAGCGGAATTGCGGGGCTCAGTTTTGCCATAAAAACAGCCGAACTGGGAACAGTTGCCATTGTTACCAAAAAAGAGCAGAAAGAATCCAATACGAATTACGCCCAGGGTGGTATAGCGGCTGTTGTGGATAAGGCCGATGAATTTGAATATCATGTAAAGGATACTATTACCTGCGGAGCAGGTCTCTGTAGGGAAGATGTGGTAAGAAATGTGGTGGCGGATGCGCCTGAAAGAATTGACGAATTGATTAAGTGGGGAGTCGAATTTACAAAATCCGGTGATGGCAGTTATGTGACCTATGATCTCGGCCGGGAAGGCGGACATTCTATGAGACGGGTTTTGCATGCAAGGGATATTACCGGGCACGAGGTAGAAAGAGCGCTTATTGAAAAAGCGGTTTCTGAAAAGAATGTGAAAATCTACGAAAACTTTTTTGCGATAGACCTTATTCTGAAATCAAAAATCCCAGGCAGGGAAATGGGCGAAAAGGATCAATGTCTCGGCGCGTATGTCTTTGATATGGAAAACAATGAAGTATATATATTCAAGGCAAAATTTGTACTCATTGCTACCGGAGGGGCGGGGAAGGTCTATCTGATAACAACGAATCCTGATATTGCGACGGGAGACGGAATGGCAATGGCATACAGGGTTGGCGCTAAGATTGCGAATATGGAATTTATTCAATTTCATCCCACCTGTCTTTATCACCCGGAGGCCAAGTCATTTCTTATCAGTGAAGCTGTGAGGGGGGAAGGTGGAATCCTGAAGCTGAAGAGTGGTTCTACTTTTATGGAAAAATATCATCCCATGGAGAGTCTTGCCCCGAGAGATGTTGTCGCAAAAGCTATTGATAAGGAACTGAAAAAATCGGGTGATGAGTATGTTCTTCTGGACATCAGCCATAGAAATAAGGATTTTCTCACCAGGAGATTTCCCAATATATATAATAAATGTCTTGAGTTTAGTACAGATATGTCTAAGGAACCGATTCCCGTTGTTCCTGCTGCACATTATATATGTGGCGGGATAGCAACTAATATGTTCGGTGAAACCAATATTGACAGGCTTTTTGCATGCGGTGAAGTTGCCTGTACCGGTCTTCATGGTGCGAATCGTTTGGCAAGCAATTCCCTTCTAGAGGGTGTGGTGTTTGCCCACAGGTCGTTCGTCAGGATATCGGAACTGTTTCACGGGATAAAAGATGAATCTATTTCCATACCTTCCTGGGACACGGGAGGCGCAACAGAGAGTGATGAATCGATAGTCGTGTCTCATAATTGGGACGAGATAAGACGATGTATGTGGAATTATGTGGGAATAGTAAGATCAAATAAAAGATTAGAACGTGCAAAAAGAATAATAGGTCTTATCAACAGAGAGATTGACGAATATTACCGGAATTTCATTATCAGCGGGAACTTGTTGGAACTCCGGAATATTGCTACGGTAGCAGACATGATTATACGTTGTGCCATATCAAGAAAGGAAAGCCGTGGTTTGCATTACAACATCGATTATCCGGAAAAAGATGATAAAGACTGGTTGAAAGATACTGTAATAAATAAACATATGTAGAATGTATTGTTCTTGTTACGAGTAAACCTAATGTGGTTGTAACTGATATATGGGATACCCAAAAAGTTCTTAACTGTGAGATCCATAGATACAATTACCGTCAGATTCATTCTACAACTCAGGAGGTTCCGTATTTCCGTTTTCAAAGAGCACTGAAAGAAAAACGGGGCTGCCTGGGATGGAAGTTCAACAGAATCTTCCTTTTCCCACAATGAATCTCAATAATCAGAGATACAAGATCTTTGGGATTGTAACAAACATGGACTGGAATGGTGAAGAACTCATTCACTGGTACATAAGCGATGCGGCAAGAGTGAAGAAGCACACGCCGTAATGAAAGATGACCTTGCCGGCGGTAAACGTCCTTCCGGTAAATTTGGAGAGAATGCTGCATGGCGGTGGATTATGATCCTGGCATTAAATCTCAATGCTGTTATGAAGCGGTTGGTGCTTGGAAAATCTTGGGCATCCAAAAGGATGAAGGCGATACGTTTTCCCCTTATTAATCTGCCGGGGTGTGTCCTTGAGCGGTCACGTAGACTGATTGTACGATTGGCAAAGGGCCACCCGTCCCTGAGTATTTTACTGGAGGCGAGACGGAGAATCATGGAACTTGTTCCAGAGTCCTCCGGTTAAAAAAGATGAACCTATTGAATTCATTATTGATTTACAGGTGATCATGTACTAAGCGCATCAGGAGAGAGAGGTGTGCCCGGATTTATGCCTGATGGTGTTTTAATAAGATGTCTGAAGGAAAAAAACGGAACAGGTGGCTATTTGACGTCATCTTTCTGAGAATGTCCTGAAAAAGTACCCCTGAACGGGGACGAAACTCTACTATCTAAAATTAGGCGGTAGATTTGGGTTTTACTACCTTCTTGACACACAAAAGCATTATTTCCTAAACTTGATCTGTCAATCAGGGGAAGGTGATACCATGAATTCCTTCAACGAGGATCCTTACGTGATTCTTGGCCTTTTACCAGGCGCGGCAGAAAAAAAGATCAAGAAGGCTTACCGCCGTCTTGCCAAGAGATTCCATCCGGATAAGAACCCGGGTGACCCTGAGGCGGAAAAGAAATTCAAACAGGTACAGCGGGCATACGAAAGACTTAGGAAGGATAAAAATCTAAAGGATGTTCGAACAGGTGTCGCCCAAGAGCGGAAGCCCTCCGGGGATTCGGCAGACCCATTTTTCAGCTTCTTTACGGTCCTAAGGTCTCACTACTCGAAGTGGAAAGAGGGGAAGTGAGTTTCTGGTAACCCTAATCCCCTCTGTGCCAATATAAGTGAGACACTTCCCAACCCATAATTTAAAGTATATATGGAGGGTGAGGAGAAGAAATAAGACGTCACAGAATGTTTCAAGCTTACGGCTTGCATACCTTACAGGGCGTATATCCCGTGTTAATTGCCTTCCTTCTGGACTCGAAACATACTCTATTCCCAGCAGAAATCTTCTTTACGTATCTGCAATCCGGCCTGTGGAATTTATGAGAATTTCTGCTGCCGACATAGACGCATGATTGTGCCTGCACCGGTATCGTTATCGGAACTGTTGTGATACTGCTCTTTTTCTGTCCCCACTTTGACTTCAATCTTAAATATTTTTTTGCAAGATCGGGATCTCCCCAGATGTTCAGACCGTTTTTTTTTGCATGCCTCTCGGCTTCCCTGAATTCCTGATCGTATTTCCGGCTCAATCCGTATTTAGTGTAGTAAGGTGATAATCCCTGCCTGACCAGTTCTACATTGAAGTTTACGCTATCAACAAAAACATAGGCCAGAAGCCTGCCGTAATATCCCCTCCGCTTCTCCTCAAACTCGAGATCAACATATTTTCCCGTGAGACGGCTTTTCGTGTACCTTGACGCTGCCTTCCCCATCGGTACATTTCGTTTTTTGTCACGATGAACGGATTCCGGGGTATCCACACATAACAGCCTGACCTTTTCGTATTTGCCATGATAGTTAACGACGATAGTGTCCCCGTCAACCACACGTGTGACTCTGCACTGGCCGGCTATGCAAAGAGCAGGGATCAATAGAAAGAAAATGGAAAGACAAATAATAACCTTGAATGTTTGTCTCATAATCAAAATCACATCTCTTGGCTATTCGTGAATCGCGGAGATCCCCGACTTCAGTCGTGGTTAATTGACTACTTCTTCCCTATTTTGAAGGCCGGGGCGATGGCTTCTCCGAGACGGTGGTATTCCTGGGTACCTGGGATGTAAATGAGGGGATCAATCTTTTTCGGATCAGCTTTTCCGTGGCTCGTGCAACTATCAGTTATGTAAGTTTCGATGATCTCACCAACCACAAGGGTATGACTTCCGAGGTCCAGGTAATGGACTACCTTGCACTCAAGATTTACCGGGCATTCCTGAATCAGAGGGGCAGTCTTCAGTGTTCCGTAGAATATCTTAAAGATTTGAGACTTATCGTTGTTCTTGCCGGAATAAAGACCGCAATAGTCGGTCTCTTTGGCCATGTCGGAGGAAGGAACGTTAATGGAAAATGTTCCATTCTTTTTGATGCCTTCCAGAGTATATCGGTTTTTGCGAACGGCGACAGCGACCGCCGGCGGTTTGTGTGATGCGATCCCGCACCAGGCCGCCGTCATAAAATTTGGTTTGTCATTTACATTGGCGCCGACCAGAACGGCAGGCATAGGATAAAGTAACGTCTGCGGGCCAAGTTTGATCTTTTCCATTTTGTCTCTCCTTATCAATAGAAATCGCATGCGCATACTCGTCATACATCGTTTGAAGTTTTGCTTCCGTAGGTGGACTGAACGGCCTGTTCCATGCGATGGATTTCATCCTCCGTCAGGGAATCAAAGTTGCTTGCACGTTTCCGTTCTGAGAGCCGGCCATTGTTCTGCAGGTAGAACCGGATGAAGAGGTCGATCTGCCGGTCGGGCATGTCCACGATCTCCTGGATGGCCCTCTTGGTCTCATCATAGTTGGCCAGGAACGTCAATTCATAGGCAAGTTCTGTGTCGATGGTCTGTTCGATGAACTCAAAGAGCGCCTCCGTCTGGGACGTCATATCGATATAGCGATACCACCTGTCAGTATCATTATGAACGGTCATACGGCCTTCTTCGTCGATCGAGTATTCCACCAGGGCCATAAGCGGCCGGGAGAACGCTTCAAGAGAGGTGTTATAGTTGGCAGGGTTTTTCAGCATGGATGCCGATATGGGAAACATGATTCCCTTGGGCGTAAAGCCTCGCCGGGCAAGTATGTTGTGGATCAGGAAACGGTGGATTCGACCATTGCCGTCCTCGAACGGGTGCAGAAAAACGAATCCATAGGCGATGGCGGCGGCGTGAATCACGGCGGACACGTTGCCTGCGTCCATGCGCCTGTGGGCGGCTACCAGGCCTTCCATCAGGTCGGCCAGGTCTTCAGGTTTCGGGCATGCGAAGTGTATTTTTTCTTTCTGCCAGGCTATTGTCTCGCCGACATAATTCTGGCTCAATCGGTAGTCAGAATCGCGAAACCGTGGATCAACAATGCGATTCTGAAGATCGATCAATTGCGTTTTTTCGCAAAAGTCTTTTTGCTCAGCCAGTTGAAGCAGCACCACGAAGCGCTCGGTCCGGGTCGAGGTGGGCTTGATGTGTTCGATCTCGAAGGACGATTTCGTCTCCTTGGTGTAGAGGTAGCCGAGTGCCCGCTTCAATAATTCCGGTGAGTAGGCAGACACGACTTGCTGACAGCGCTTAGGAAGGTCGGCCGCTTCGAAGTCGCGAAGGGTATCAGTACGGCGAACCATCGGGCAGAATCGACAATCGCCCGGCAAATTATCGTTGATCCGCTGACGGCGAACCCGGCGGGCCGGGGTGACCGTATAGTATTTATCTGGATCGATCAGGTCGATGTAGTTTCCCTGTGTCACGTCATCCAGCGGGAGAGTTTTATCTGTCAGGAACTCGTACAGGAAACACAACCGCCTGGCGTACTTACCGGTCGGTTTGGACCGGACATATTCGAGGAAATCTTCCTCGGCTGCTTCCTGAAACAGGCTGGTGAGTATCGCGAGATTCGTACCGTCGTACTTGAGCGCAAACTCAAGATGACCGCCCAGGGTGTCCCCCGGCCAGTACTTGGACGAGTAGACCTCCTCGATTACGCCCCCGGTCGAGTCAATCCGGTGGGTTCCAGTGACCGCAACAAAGGATCTGTGCCAGTTTGGGATAATGTCGAGGCCGTACCGCTCAACAAGCGCCGCATATCCTGCAAGTCTGTGTGTTGATTTGTCCTGACCGTTTTCAGCCATGGCATCCCCCGGAAAAACGATTACAATGCAAGAATTATAGTTATATTCGATGCAATGTCAAGAAAAATACTTACAAAAACCGCAAGCCACATCATCCACAGACCGAACAAGAAAAATAGTTACAGTCCCGGAAAAAGGATTACGAGCAAGCTTGTTACAAGAAATATCGTTACAGTATGCGAATTCAGTGCTCTCCCAGCGAGCTCCTTATTGGTTGTGACCCATCACCCGCTATGGCGTCATTCCAGCCGCCGCAGGAGACAATGCCCCGACCCCGGTGAGTGTGGAATAGCCCGTATAACTGGCAGCAAATCCTTCCAATCAGGGCTATGGCTGGAAATTTTTCTGACCAATTCCGAAAGTCTAAATATCGGCTAATTTAACATTACATATTTGCAGATCAGAGGTTAAAGAGTGGTTTCTTCCACGAAATATTTATACGCTGGTATAATATTTATCGTCTTGTCTTCGGCTTGGATTATTTCTTCGTCCTCATACGTTACGATGGTTGCTTGTGGCAATCCCGTCTCATCCATTGCCTTCAGCAGAGCTTTGAGTTCCCGTTTTCTGGTTTTATCTGTCTGCATCTCCCTTGAAACTTGGATAAACTCGGTAAGGCTGCTTCCTTCCTTGCAGGCGAAGTCAACTTCAAGACCGTTGGCAGTTTTGTAGTAGTATATTTCTTTACCCTTTCGTTTGAGCTCTATAAATACAAGATTTTCCAGATAATGCCCGACGTTTTCCGAAAAGCTGAATGATGATGCCCTGACCATGCCTGTATCAATTGCATAAACCTTTTTGGGGCTTTTGATTTGCTGTTTAACTGAAAAGTCAAAGGAATCCACCGTAAACAACAGGTACGCATCGGTAAAGTAGGAAAGATAGTCCTTGATAGTTTTGTCACTGATTCCCACAAGCTTTGAAAGCTTGTTATATGAATAGAGAGAGGATATATTGGACATGAGATAGAAAAACAGGTTTTCCAGTTCAAGGGGCTTTTTCACTGTAAATCTTGGGGCAATATCCTGATAAAGGATATTCCGCGCATACATAACGAGGATTTCCTTTTTTGTCGTTTGCTCTGATACAAATGACGGTTCGGGAAACCCGCCAAAATGAAGGTATTCATCCATCAGATGTCTCACGTGATGGCGTTCTTTAAGAAGAGAAACCGTATCAGTAACAGTCAATCCTTTTGCTGTAAGGAATTCTTCAAACGAAAAGGGAAAGACTTCCAACGGTAGAGTTCGCCCAGATAAGAGAGTTATAAATTCGGAAGATAAAAGCCGTGAGTTTGATCCGGTGACAATGAACTTGATCTTTTTCCCCTCGTAATGGGATTTGATGAATATTTGCCATTCAGTAAAAAATTGTACTTCATCAAGAAAGCAGAAGACAGTGCCTTCCGGTGACGCAAGCTTCAGATAATCTTCATATATTCTCTCCAGGTACGTGACATCGGTTCTGTAACGACTGAATTGCGGAGTTTCAAGATTGAGAAAAAGTATGTTTTTCGGGGGTATTCCTTTTGTTTGTATAAGAAAGTTGATTACCTGTTTGATTAGTGTACTTTTCCCGGCACGCCGTACTCCGACAATGGAGATTATATGAGGGAGATCGAGATAATCAATTACCTTATTGAGAATTTTTCGAGGAACCCCTTCAATGTATGTATCGCCACTCCAATGGGGATTCTGATCGACAATTGCTTCTTCAAACATACCAACTCCGAATAATCGCTATTTTGTTCGTATTATATTCCGGATCATTGCATATTTCAAGGTATTTTTTCGGATTTGTGTTCGGCACCGATGTAAAACGACCAAGCCCTCCTCCTTCAGGGCGTGGGAGTGTCAAATAGTTTCATAAGCTTGTCGAAGCGTGTCAAGCGGTAGAAAAAGCTCTAACGGGTTGTCAGGCAGGGGTATAAAACCAAATTGTTCGTAATATGCTTTAGCTTCACCGGTTTTGGCATCCACAAAAAATCCGATGATACCCAAATTTTCAGAAACACTGATAATCCGTTCAATTGCATTAACCATCATATGAGCACCGAAACCCTGTCGTTGTCGTTTTTTGGCAACAGCGAGTCTCGCAAGTTTTGCAGCTGGAGCCCTCGAAGGATATTTCTTGGCGTATTTACGGGGCAGTTTCTCTATAATTATCTCACAGAAAGCTAAAGTGAAAAAGCCAAGTATTTCTGTCGGTATATTATCATCAATGAGTACAAATGTTCGCGAAATTCCTTTATTGAGATGTTGTCTGGCGATTCTTTTCAAATACTGATTTAGCTTATCGTTACCGCAATCAAATCTTGATCTATCGTGATCCCGGTTAATACTTTCAATTTTCAGCATTATAAAACAAACCTTTATACGCTTTAACAGCATTTTTGAGTTTATTACTGGGAACTGGCGGATTCTCAATAGCACTAAAGAATGCGTTTGCCGATTGAGTCGTCATCTTTATTAACTGTTCATTTTTAATGACTACCTGTGCTTTTTCAAGAGCCGATTGAACAAGAAACTGATTCAGTGTTGCACCTGAGAGTTCAGCAGCTTGCGATAGCGTATCATAAACATAGATTGGTACTCGTGCCGAAACACGCTCATTCTTTTTAGATACCGGCATACTTATCTCCTCTCTACTTAATTTGTATTTTTGAATTGCTTAAAAGATTAACATATTGGTGCCAGATTGGCAAGCTTTTCTTGGTGATTTGGTGCCATAATGACACATAAGCTTTAGCCGCAAGTCAGGGTTTATCGTTATGAGAACATTTGCTGATTCCCTTCCTGACGAACTGTCAAAAATTTATTGATGGTTGACTCTGGTTTTAGAACTCAAAACTTCATCCTCCTCAAATATTCCTTTGTATCCTGCGCAAGGACTTCTGTGTAGATAAGAGTGGTGTCTATGCTGGCATGGCCCATCCACCGCCTGAGAACCATAGGAGGCACGCTGGACAGCACAGCGTTAACCGCAAACCCGTGCCTGAATACATGGGGATGTCGCCTACCTTTTTCTATGCCCGCTTTTTCTGCCGCATTGCTAATTATTTGATAGGCTCTGATGCGTGTAATTGGGAACATCCTGCCATTATCTTTTATCTTTGTCTTCATACAGTATGCCGCTATGCTTCCTGCGAAATCCGCCTGTATGGGCACTGTCCTGTATGCAGGTTGTGGATCTTCCTTTTCAATCAATGACAGTCTTTCTTCTGCCTGCTTGAGCTTCTTTTGAATTATCTTTGATCCCGGTTCATGTTTAAGGGCCAGGTTAAGGCCCATGATTTCATTTTTTATGTCTTTCCCCTTTTTGGGAAGCCTCTTTTTTTTCTTCAATGTCCGGATGGTAATAGTTCCATCATCGAAATTAACCGCCTGCGGTGTAAGTTCCAGTACCTCGCTAACCCTTGCACCCGTATTCCAGAGGATCTCAACAAGGAGCCGATCTCTGCCCTCAAGAACCGACAGGATACGCCATACTTCATCACGGCGTATATATTTAATTTCCTGCCCGTTAGCAGTTTTGAGAACCGCCGTCATCGGCAATGCGTTGCGGGGAGTGATGTCTATAATGTTATTATCCACAAAAAAGCCTTTCTTTAAAATAGTGATAGCTGCCACTGATACATAAGTCCGCGTATTCCCTCTCCCTGCCGGCAATGGACACATCCGGGATAATTGTGATCCTGGCGGTTGAAACAGGCGGCGGTGGACATCTGATAATTGTTTCTGTCGCACCAGAAAGTATCTGCCATTTCGAAATCATTGCACGCAAGACTGTTGCCCTTAACCTTTTTCCGGGAGAATTTACAGATATGCCGAGGTTGATAGAATTTACAATATCCACATGTTGCCCTGAAAATCGGTTTATTCTTACTCATTTCTCAATTTACATTAGGCTCTTGTTTGCTCTCTCTTCGTCTTTTCGCTGCATGGAAACGAGACTGGCAGCGAGCCAAACAAAACTTTTTTTCTCTTAAAGAGGGGTTAAAGAAAATTCTTCCACATCCCAGACATCTTTTAATAGCTGTTGCCTGAAATCCATTAAGCAAAGTGTATACTTTTACCTGAATATAATGGTGCAAATTATTGGTAGCCGGGATACTGCAATCATGAAATTGATCATCAACTATTATCGAAATATTAATCACTCCGTATGCCTCTTTCGGCAAGATTTGATTTTTATTATTTGTGGAATCGCTTCCGAGCAATACAACTTCGTTCAGGGTGTTATAAAGTAATTGCTGTATGGCTCTAATCATGTTCCAATAAGTTTCGGGGTCATCATCATAAGCGTCAATGGTTGACTCAATTCTGCTTACAGGATAACGACTGTATTGGTCTTCGTGTTCTACTTTCCCCTTCAAAAGGACCCCTGTTTTTCCATTTCTTGCTTTTGTTAATATTTTTTCCCACAGCAAAATTATTTCGAGATTTTCTTTGATTTTGTTAATCTCGCGTTCAGGGAATAGATATTCTGTGACATCAATAACTAACTTGACACGATCTGAAAACTTCATGGCGTCAATATCCGTCTGGGCAAATTTAACCAACCACTCAATCCTTTCTAACTTATTGATACTCATCATCTCACCTCTTTCATTGTTATTTATAGACCGGTTGCGCTGATCGCCATGGAGTAACCACCTGGTTGCCGAACAAGTCAGGTTGGATTCTTGTTGTGTTGACATCCTTTTCGGTCTGGATTATGCCTCCTTTCCTGATATGCAGGACATCAACTTTCCGCTCTCGCAGCACCCTGCCGATCAGGAGCCAGCGATGGCAGTTGGTTGGGTCTTCTTCACTGCACATAAGGACGATCCGATAGAGTGTAATTCCCTTTATCAGACGCGATATTCCTGTTTGAAAAGAAGCTGATTCAGCTATGGTGTCATATCTGGCATACCCTTCTCGATCATAGAATATTAGCTCTTTCGGTTTTCCGCCTACTAAGTCTCCCATATAAACATACTTTATATTGTTCGTGGAAAGAGACTGTTCTATCCGGCCCCTGTTGAATTGCGCCGCATATTCTGAAAACGGCCGGGACCGCACATCTACAACCACCGCAATCTTAAAGGTCTGCAAAAGAGCGACAAAATGAGAGATAGGGATATTTGAATGACCGATGGTGTAAATGGTTTTCCTGTTTTTTCTAATCATACTGGTCATTTCATCCTTCCTCTCCCTCTCCCTCTACCCACGACACTGCCAGTTCCACAGCCTCAATAGCACTATCAGCAGTAAATGTCCGAAGTAATTCGCCCTTCATGCAGGACATCCGCCAATATCCCGAATAATATTTTAATACCTTCCACCCGGGCACTGTTTCGAGCAGTATTTCTAAATCTTTTTTCCGGTTACTCATTTTTCCCCCCTCTATTAAGTAATAGTGTCATGAAATAACCTGATTGGCACATCAAAGAAGCCTAATTGACCCCGGTATGGTATCGCTGTTTTAAACTCTATTGGATCTTTAAATACAAACCCTTGAGGGCCAAAGAACCATTTTGAACTGTGAGACATAACACAATCGACTAAATTTACTTTTCCAACAATAGCTCCAAAAATATGATCCTCTCGGTTTGGCACAAATTCACCCATGGCATCGGCATAATCAAAACCGTTCTGATCCCATTTTTTTGAAGCGTGAATCAGAACCGGGCCTCTGTATGCGGTGGACCATTTTCTATTTTCAATATCTTTAATACCGTTGACTATTAACCAAGCCCAGGGTTGTCTTACGGATAGCGCCTTCATCTTTTGCCGGAACCGTCCTCTGTTTGTTTTGATATGTTATTTAACATTACGTTAACTACATTAATGTTAAATTGTCAATCAAAAAAACACAGAAATACCCCCCCTTTTTAAGGTAATTCCTGTCCTGTTTTCAAAATCGCTTAACATTTTACTTGTAATTGTTAAATTAAAATTTTTAATTAGAACACGAAAATAGATTGACATTTATTTTGCGTAAAATTACTCTCCAAGAAATCTCTATATTACATTAACAAAAATATTTTGCAGATTTGGAAGAATTGAAGATGAAAGATGAAACCAGGACAAAAGAGCAACTTAAGCCGGAAGAGTCACTCAGAAAAAGTGAAAAACTCTATCAAGATCTTTATCGTACGGTAAGACTCATGTGTGACAATGTTCCAGACCTCATATGGGCAAAGGATATGGGGAAAAGATTTATTTTTGTAAATAAAGCCGTCTGCGAAAACTTGCTTAACGCGAAAGATACTGATGAACCGATTGGTAAAACAGATATGTATTTTGCTGACAGAGAAAGAAGATCCCATCCTGATGATCAGGAATGGCATACATTTGGAGAGATATGCGCGGACTCTGATTCTGTTGTCATGAAGAGCAGGAAAGCGGAGAGATTTGATGAATTCGGCAATGTTAAAGGTATTTATCTTCACTTGGATGTTTATAAAGCTCCTATGTGGGATGAACATGGAGAAATGATAGGCACCGTTGGCTGCGGAAGGGAAGTTACCAGAGAAAGAAAGATAGAGGAAGA